>Ga0118677_10002700_pt1 | contig 35096 bp, 32 predicted proteins | sample AliMusrvi5mmetaG_FD_86154 | JGI IMG/M metagenome (GOLD analysis project Ga0118677, IMG submission 86154)
CACCTTTGGTACGAACATCTAAAATAATTGCACCTGCTTTTACTAATTCCGAAAAGTCAGTTTTGGGACCAATACCCAGCATTTTTTTGATTAATGATAACATTGTTATTCCGATTTAATTATTATTCAATTATTATATTTTAAAGGACTGAAATTATAATAAACTCGCTTGTCTATAATGCTTTGGCAATCTCTTTGAGTAAAAAGTCTTTCGATTTAATCCCCACAAAACGGTTTATTTCTGTTCCATTTTTAAACAGGATGATGGTGGGAATGCTCCTGACTTTAAATTTTTGAGCCAGCGATTGGTATTGCTCAATATTCACCTTTCCAACATGTGAGTTCCCCGAAAGTTCATCAGCTACATCATTTAATACAGGGGCCATCATTCGGCAGGGGGCACACCATGCCGCCCAAAAATCTACCAGCACCACTTTGTTTTTGGTTTGCTGTTGAAAATTTTTATCCGTGAGTGTGATTACGTTCTCATGGTCAGCAACTATCGGGGTATTTTTCATTTTCCACATCATAAACAAGCGGAGAAGTAAAAATGAACCTGTTAATACTCCAATCACAATCAATGTTATTTGCAATCTCTCCTATTTTTAGTTTTATATTTCTTTTTAAGCATTAATTGCTACTGTATTTAATTGAACAGAGCCAAACAGGCCGTTAACATATTTTAACCATTAGCCACGTTACACTTTGCAGAAGACGGGTTACACTTTGCAGAAGACGGGTTACACTTTTCAGAAGACGGGTTACACTTTTCAGAAGACGGGTTACACTTTGCAGAAGACAGGTTACACTTTTCAGAAGAAGGGTTACACTTTTCAGAAGACGGGTTACACTTTGCAGAAGACAGGTTACACTTTTCAGAAGAAGGTTTACACTTTTCAGAAGAAGGTTTACACTTTTCAGAAGAAGGTTTACACTTTTCAGAAGACAGGTTACACTTTTCAGAAGACAGGTTACACTTTTCAGAAGAAGGTTTACACTTTTCAGAAGAAGGGTTACACTTTGCAGAAGTCACCTGCAAGTCTTTAGAAGTCAACTTTGACATTCTTTTGGAAGCATACGAAATGGCATATTTTGGCAATTTGATTTAAAATTACAGTCTAAAATAAAAATGCAGAGGTCATTGTTTTTATCTAAACATACATTTAGCCATAACCTGGAAAACTATTGTTTAACCGATATTAATTAATACCGAATCAACAATCTCATTTACTTCATCCGCTGCAGCAGTCATTACCTCCCGGACTGTTGCGGGCATGCCCGTAACAAGTGCTGCGCCATTGATCATTGCGACATATGTTTTTCCGTCTTCTTTAAGGTAAATCGAGATCCGGCATGGCATCATCACAGAAACGATTCTTTCATCATTCTTCTCAAGCATTTTACCCGAATACTCAGGTTTGCAAACTTCGAGTACTTTTACCTGATTCACAGCTTTACCAGCCTTGGCAAGCGAATGCTGTAAATCGTGTACAGCTGGAATATTCCAATTTTTCTTTGTAGCTGCTTCTGTAAGCAATATAACTGTCTTTTCGAAGTCCCACGGACTTACTTTTTCGATAATCATCTGATTTGTTCCCATATTGCAATTAATTTAATTCTTTGGCAATCGCTATCGCAGCAATTGTTCCATCTGCCACAGCTGTTGTAATTTGACGGTATTTCTTGCTGATCACATCTCCCACGGCAAATATGTCGGGAAGACTGGTTCGCATGTCTTCATCGGTTTTGATATAACCCCACTGATCGAGTGTAAGTTTATTTCGAAAGAGCTGAACATTGGGTTTCATCCCAATAAAGATAAATACACCATCCGAGATCAAGGTTTTGATCTCTTTAGTTTTAAGGTTTTCAACCTCTGTGATGATCTTATCGCCATCGCGTTTGAATGAGCGTGGTTCATATTGGAGCAAAGCGCTTATTTTTGGGTTTAAATTCAATTTTTCAATCGCGGTTTTATTAGCAGTAAACGCATCAAACTGGTGAACCATCGTGATCTTACTGGCAAATTTCGAGATGAAGTCTGATTCCTCCACAGCCGAATTACCTCCACCGATAACTACAACTTCTTTATCGCCATAATACTTTGCATCACATGTAGCACAGTATGATATTCCTTTACCTTTCAGTTCAACTTCCCCGGGAATTCCCATCAGATTCGGAGATGTACCTGTTGCAATTATAATCTTCTTTGCTTTTACTGTTTCATATTCATCGAGAATGATCTCCCTTTTGTTGAGATCAACACTCGTTACATCAACTGCTACTTTGTAAGCTGTTCCGCATAATTTGGTCTGTTCCGACATATTATGCGACAACATATATCCCGCCTGGGGCTCAATAAATCCCGGATAATTGGATACTTCATGTGTTGTTGCAACATGACCGCCGGGTAATGCGATATCAATTAAAACCGTGTTGATTTTCGCCTGGCACAGGTAAAGTCCTGCTGTTAATCCTCCGGGTCCAGCGCCCAGGATCATGACATCATATTCCGATACAGTGGGTTTGATATTGCCTGTGATAGATGCAACTTTGCTCTCAGGAAGTAATTTATTCAGATTCTTAATGATATCGCTTCTTTTAATACCCCCTGATAATCGTTCGCCAACTTCTTTCCCATTATCGTAAAAGATAAGAGTAGGCGAGGACTTCACGAAAAGCTGATCAGCCAGTTCGCGGTTTTTCTGCCTGAAGATCTTTAAGAATTTAACATCCTGGCCATATAATTTAGCGAGTGTTTCAAATTTTGGAGCCAATGCCTCGCATGGTGGACATTCTGAAGAGTAAAAATCGAGGACTACTTTTCCCGAAAGTAAAACCTCTTTCTCAAATTCAACGGATGTGATTTCTATCATGATATTTATTTTAAATATTCTGTATTTGCAATTTGGAATGAATCACTCTTTAAAGTAAGAAGCAAATCCAAGTTCAAGCAATTCCTTCACCGGACGGCAATCGGGCGAGCAGATAGTTCCGTTTTTATTCTTTGCAACCGATCCGCAACCGCCTCCACATGCCAATTGAACGGAACAGGTTTTACATTCGGGAATGGTCGTCACGTCACGCGATTCCCATTCGTTGATTAATGGTTCGTTGCGCTTAATTTCAGGATAGAAGGTTCCCAACGCTTCATCTTCTTTCCCCACAGTCGCAGTACATGAATATATTTTGCCTGTATAATCAAACGCCCATTCAGTTTTACATGCAGGACATGCGTCAAACAATGGTTCCGGAAGTTTACCATTTTCTGCAAGGTACTTTGATATCGAATAGGCCGGCTTGTAGAATTTCTCAATATGAGGGTATTGCTTAATGAGTTCGTATAGCTTTTCATAAAGCGATATGCGTGTGAAAAGTTTATCGGGTGTTGACTGACAATGATGAAGTTCATAATTCCTTCCGATCTGAGTTTTAAACAAAGGATGAGCAGTCCAGCCTTTATCGATGGCATATTGTGCAAATTCGGGAAGGTTATCAATGTTCTCCTTGTCGATTACCATGCGGAGATTAACAGGAAGTCCGTTTTCGAGACATGCATCTACTCCTTTCACAATTTTATCGAAGGTTTTACCACCACCCTTCAATGTTCGACGGCTATCATGTACTGATGCCGTTCCATCAATCGTGATCTGGATTTCACGGATCTTTCCTTTCTTAAGGACATCCAGGTATTCTTCGAGAGTATATCCGTTGGTGACAAAGCAAACTTCGAGTTTGGCCTTGTTCGCTTTTTTTAGCAGATAGGCGATCTGAGCTTTATGTTGCGGAGTGTTTAATAACGGTTCACCACCAAAAACAGTGATATATTTCTTTCGCGCAGCGAATTCTATTTGTAGATATTTGAAAAATGCATCTGTAAGCGCATTGCCTCGCACAGTTCCGGCGTTGGTGTATTCATCCTGATAACAATACGTACAACCAAAATTACAACTGTAATTAAGAATAAAAAAGAGTTGCACTTCCTCCTGATCACGTTCATCCAACGCATTGAAATATTGCATCCGAAAAAGCTTTTTTTCAGTTCCCGAACCTGTCAGGTAACCTTTCTCTGCCATCAATTCACTAAATTCAGGGTCAGATGTACCTCCGTTTCGGATCAATTCAAGTTTCTCAGCCTCCTTCGGACTAAGAATATCAGCATTCCCGGTTAAAAGATTGACAATGAAATGATCTTCGCTGTCTTTTACTTTTGAAAATATGTTTTGGCTGGAGTATTTCATTCAAACGATTTCTTTAGCAAAAAGAGGTGTTTTTCTATTTTTCAACAAATAATTGAACTCGATTTACGATTCTATGATTATTGAATTCATGCACATCTGTCTTAATATGAATGGTATTGGGATTCAAGTCAGACAGACATATAGATCAAATTTAAAATTCAGATTAAATCAGGAGCGTGCCGGCTTTTTGAATTCCGGCACGTTCCATCAATTGTCATCAATCAATCATGACAACCAACAACAGTCCTTGAGGTTTTTGCACAACATTGAGCAACTTTCACAACCTTTGACTCTACCTTTTTCTTAATGAGACTTTTCATCCTTAAAATTAATTGGTTAAACTTGTTGTCGTTACAGCCTTTCCTGTTTTGAATTATTGAAAGGTTTATCTTGAGCAGCAGCAACCTCCTGAGGGTTTTTTCCCTGAGATAGTAAGGCTTGCCACTTCTGCTTTTCCTTTTGAATAGGGTTTCGATTCTTCGATGATTTCGATTCCGGTAAATCCGGCTTTTTCAAGTGTCTTCAGGTACTCATCACGTGTGATAGCACCCGCCCAGCATTCGGCCACAGCAACCGGATCGGTACGATACTCTTCCAATATAGGACTCGTCGCATAAATATCGCTTACCACAAAGTGCCCACCCTTTTTAAGTATCCGGTAAATTTCACTCCAGACTTTTTCTTTGTCGGTGGCATGATTAATTGTGCAGTTCGAAATTACAAGATCTGCAATTTCGTCAGTCAATTCAATTTTCTCGAGTTCACTTCGTACAAAACGCACATTCTGAATCTCAAATTTGGCTGCATTTTGCTGCGCTTTTTCAAGCATGCCTTCGGATATATCAATCCCGTAAACGAATCCTGTTTCTCCAACTTCGTCAGCCATTCGCAGAACATCAGTTCCACGACCGCTTCCAAGGTCGACACAAACTTCACCAGATTTTGGTTTTGCATAATTGATAGCGCCTCCGCACGATAAGCAACATTCCGTTGTTGCCAATTCACCATATCTGATATTGATAGCAGAGATATCCATATTATAAGATTTTAAAATTTAAAGATAACGAATTCCTGAAAGTCATTAATATTAACATGAACTGCAGGGCCTTTTCACAATAAATAACCCGATCATTCCACCAAACATTGTGTTTGAAAAGAGATCACTTGTGACGGGTGAACTTCCGGAAGCTGATCCAATGTGGTAGTAATACAAAACACCCGAAATTGCACCGGCAATAAATCCGACAAATGGTTTCCAGAAGTACCACGATTTTAACAAGGCTGGCCAACCTTTGGGTTTATTTTCAATTTCGCACGAACTACTCATTTTGTTATTATTTTGTGATGGTACAAAACTACAAAAAGTTTTTTTGCGAATCGCATAAGTATCACCTAAATCTTTATAGTATCACTAATTTTGTTCTTCTGTCGTTTAAAAAAAGATAGTGGGGATTGATATTCAATAATGAGATAATGGAAGAAGCGCTTGAATAGTATTTTTTAAGTGATTAGAAATGAACGGAAATGCCCGAAAGTCTTAATTGGTCGGATGACTTTACCTGCTGAAAGCTCGGGAACACAAACTTTTATAATGGAGAGATTACCTATTCGATCCGTTAAACGAAGTACAAATCAGAAGAGTCTGCAACTTTGGGGAGTCTATTTCATAATTGTAAGCTTCCGATTCACAATACGTGCTTTATTGCTTATAACGTTTGCAAAGGGAAAGAAGATACGCTAAAGTTACTGGGAGGTTGTTAATTTGCCAATTGTAGGAAGCAAAAAATTACTGGAAACTCAATATTGTCATAGTAATATTTCCGAATTGTCTTATTGCCAAATCGTCACATTGACCTTTATTTCTCCTGATTGAAGAATTCCATGTATTGGATAAGGTTCTTTTCCTTTTTAAAAATTGCCAGATTTTCGCTGCTGATGATAAAATTCCGGAAGTTATTTCCTTCGAAAAGCTTTTTAATTGATTGATCGGAAATCGATCTTTGTAAATAAGCCGAAGCTGAGCTTTTTTGGCCTAAACCACTCACAATTAAAATACTCCTGTTGTCGTCGAGTGGTTCGACAATTACTTTTATCGCTGCCGATCCGAAATTCGCCTGATTGAATGATTCAAATGCCTTGATTAGCTTTGCCTCATCATTTTGTTTTTTCAGGAAAATCAAAGTATAACAATAGGTTGCACTTTGTTTTTGTAAGTATGGCCCTTTGTATTCCGCTTTAGCAGCAGCTTTAACATTCGTTGTTGAATCCTTTGTCACGGGTTGAATAAGAACGAATTTCCCTTTCTCAACCGATTCTTCTTCTTTGCGCGCTTTAGCTATCAATTCCTGTGGGTTTGGAAGTTCGTCTGCCGGAATATTTGAGCTGATGTAAGAACTATAGTTTTTGATAAAAAAGCGCAGATAATCGAGGTAATCTTTATCAGCAATGATGGTCCTGTAATTGGCCGAAGAGGCAACAAAATTCACATATTCAATTCCGTTTAATGCCTTAAAAACAGCACGTTTCCGCATAATTGACCTGAAATAAATCAGAGCTTCCTCTTTATTTGGAATGCTTCTTACCACTACAAATTGCGTTTTTGAATCAAGGTTAATTGGTTCAATATCAAAATCCGTTGAGGTATAATAGTCTAAGTTATAATTTGCGATGTCGTAAATCAACCTGCTCACGTCTACTTTGGCTTCTTTAGAAAAGGCAATCACATAATAATGAAACATATTCTCGTCGTACGAAAATTTCCCTCCAAATTCATCATTTGAATGGTCTTTGTCCCGTTTCGTTTCTTCGTTCATGATTTCGTTGGTGATGTATCCTTTCGCTACAAGCTGTTGATAATCTGCCAATGAGTTTGTCCGGATTAAATCTTTAATCTGAAGTGCGATAACTGCAGTCGGGCTTGATGAATACGCTTTGGCATAGTGGTCAAGTGCATCAGCAAAAACAATTCTTTCCTGGCTCGGTCCGTTTGCAACTATTTCAATAAATTTCACTTTTGGAACCAGATTACTGTCTGGTTTCATGGCCAAAGTTAATGTTGCAAGCTCTTTTGCTTTTGCGTAATCATACGATTTGAATAAACGCAAAACTTCGCCGTATTTCTTTTCAACTACCGCTTTCAGCTCCTCTAATTGTGCAAAATAATGAGGGTCGAGCAAGTATTTCGCGTATTTCGATTCGGGATAGCCATTGATAATCTTGTCTTTATATTCCATAGCCTTTGGATCATCGCCGCTCTGTTTGTACAACTGGTAAAGTTCGAAAAGTGCGGGTAACTCATAAATACTTCCATGGAATCTTCGGTTCAACTCTTCGAGGGTTTTAATCGACCTTGAAAAATCATTGAAATCGGTTCGGTAAATTCTTCCTGCATCAAACATAGCCCCTTTAATCAGCTCGTTCGAAACAGCCATTAGCGAATCTGTCAGCGGAATATCCTGCAAATAAAAAACAGCTGATTTAGGATCAGTAGCTTTCTTTTTGGTTACAGCAATTTTAGTTTTGGTTTCAGCTTCAGCTGTTTGTTCTGTAGCTTCTTCTCCAATTGAAAGCTTATTCTTCCGGCGCCAGTTATCCTCTAACTTTCGTTTTCCCCAAATTCTTTGAAATTCAGTTTTGCCGATCCCAACCGTGGGCGGATTATAAAAATACCAAAGATTCTGGTTGTTGCCGACTCCGATCTGTTGCCTGTTTTGTTGTGACCTGAAGTAATTTTGATCAGTCAAGGCTGCGCTTTCAGCATTTGATTTACTTGATTCCTTTTTTTGTAAGTCAGCTATTATGTTATTAATAATAGTATTTCGTTGCTGATTGGTCAACAAGGCAAGCTTTTGTAAACTATCTTCACGCGAAATGGTATTCAGATCATTAGCTAATCTTTTCAATCCGGAAGCTCTGGTTGTGATTTCTGCATAGCCTGGGTAATTGACATCTATAACAGCTACAGCGCTGTCGTAATAGCAAGCTGATTGAAGATAATTGTTTTCTTCAAAATAAAGTCGTGCCACACTTAGACTCGACAAAGCTCTCTGTTTTGGGTTGGCCGAACTATACTGTACCGATTTTATAAAATTGGTGATTGCATTCTGTTTGCGACCCTCTTTAAGTGCAATCTGCCCTTTTGTAAAGTAAATTCTATCGCGATACTCTGCGTTGATCTTATTGTCAAGCATCTTTTGTAACATTCGCGAAGTGGATGCACTATCTTCATTGGCAATTTCCATCCTCGAAATCCTTGCATTGAAAGCCATTTGATAGTCTGGCCTCATTTTCAGGATGTGCGAATATTGCTTTGATGCTTCTTTCGGTTTATCAGTTGCTACAAGTAGCTGCGCCAGAACATAATTAAGTCGAAGTTTTTCACTGTGTGGAAGAGATGATTCCAATGCGGAATTCAAATGAGTAATTGCCAAATCGGGCTGATTGTCTTTTAAGTAATAATGTGCCTGGGCCAGATTAAGATCCTGATTAAGCCTTTTTGGAAAACCTGCGTCGCGCGAAAGAGAATTGAAGATTTCCAGTGATTGAGCTAAATCACCTGTTTCAATATAACATTTTGCAGTCCAAAGAAAGGCATCGTAACGTGTAGTTTCTGAAGGGAATTTTCGGATCACATAATTGAAATTCTCAATTGCACGATGAAAATCGTGCTGGTAATAATTGGCTTTTCCCATTAAGATATAACTGTCGTCAATCCATTCGTTGTATTCGCCTTTTGAAGCAAATTTTTTGTAACGCTCTGAATTATTAGTTTTTCGAGGCGGACTTTTAGATATGGAATGAAGTGCAATAAGTTTATTGCATTTAGTGATTGTCATATCCATTTCGGAAGTTGCGACTTTTGCGGCTTCAGGCAAAGAGGATTTAAAAATGGGTAAAGTATGGGTATAATCGTCCGGAATTGCCTTGTCAATGCGTTGAAGTCCCGACTTCAGACTCTCTTTTGCATTGAAATAAACATTGTAACGGGCAGAAATATTGTGATAAGCGCGAGAAACACGGGTGTTCTTTTTGGTTGAACAACCTGCGAGGATACCGGTTAGCCAAATAAGAAGCAGAATATTTCTTGCTGTCAGTTTCAAAAGTATTAACTTAATTCACCGCATTTAACGGTATATGTGCTGTTTTTTAATCGGCAATACATCTACCGTAAAGATACAAAGAGAAATGATTCTGCGAAACAAAAAAGGAATTGTCGTAAGATATATGATTTTTCAGGTTTGATCTGATATGTAAGTACTCAAAATTAAATAATGTCGTATTTTAAAAAGCCGAATTAGTGGCTTCTAACCCCAATTCCCAATCATACATTATGAGATATACGCAATAACGCTTGATACGGATATGGTATTGGGAAGGTATAGGGAGAACAGGGAGAAAATCCATATAAAGTGGTATTTCATTATTTTTAGTAAATAATGCGACATAATTCGATTCGCATTACTTAATTATGGATGCTTAAATAAAGAGAGCGGGAAAAAATTCGCGCTCTTTATCTAAACATTTCTATCGTTTTACCTATGGGATTGATACGTTGATATGCTTATGTATGTTATCTTTTTTTTACCCGAACACGTTCTGTTGGTTTCAGATTTTCATTTCTAATCTCTAATTGTTTAATTACATTGGCTGCCAACTCTGTAAATGCATTTCCAATGGTAGTATCATCATTCCATGCCACCGGAATTCCGCTATCACCACCTTCACGAATACTCATTACAATCGGAATTTGGCCCAATAAAGGAATATCCATTTTTTCAGCAAGGTTTTTTCCTCCGTCCTTTCCAAATATATAGTACTTGTTTTCAGGTAATTCTGCGGGAGTGAACCACGACATATTTTCAACTATTCCAAGAACCGGAACATCAATAGATTTGCTTTGAAACATTGAAACGCCTTTTATAACATCGGCTAAAGCGACATCCTGCGGAGTGGTTACAATTACGCTGCCCGTTACAGGTAGCGTTTGAACTATGGTAAGGTGAATATCACTTGTGCCAGGAGGAAGATCAATCAATATATAATCAAGTTCACCCCACAATCCTTGAATAATCATTTGCTTGAGCGCATTTGAAGCCACTGGTCCACGCCAGATCAATGCAGTTTGCTGATTGCTGAAAAAACCAATGGAAAGTATTTTTACTCCGTATTTCTCTACCGGAACAATCATCTCACGGCCTTCAATTTCTTCGATCAGAGGGTGTGCAGTTTCTTCTCCAAACATCTTTGGGATCGATGGACCAAAAATATCGGCATCAACTAACCCTACTTTTGCTCCCGTTTTTGCCATAGCAATTGCGAGATTCACAGCTACTGTTGATTTTCCAACGCCGCCTTTTCCTGAAGCAATCGCAATGATATTTTTCACTCCGGGTAAAACCGGGGCTTGCATTCTGTGGATACCTTTTGGAGTAATTGTAAGATCGTATTCTGTTCCAAGTGCTTTCTCGATTTCACGTGCACAAGCCTCCGAAACCGCTTGAATGTTCAGATCGTTGTCGCGTTGAAAAACGAGTGTAAAGCTGATTCGGCTACCTGCAATTCTGATTTCCTGAACCATATCAAGCTTAACCACGCTTTCAGTCGAACCTGGATAAACTACATTCTGAAGTATATCTGTAATCGTTTTTGGTATAACTGCCATTATAAAGGTTTTATTTAATCGTTTTTTAAGCTGTAAATCAAGTTAAAGGTGAATTTCGGGGCATCAAATAGATCTTACTCTATTCTCATTTTCTCAATTTCTTACCTTCTCTGTTTCTCCCCCTCACAACGCTACAAAGCTTAAATTGTTCACAGTAATTCTTTCATTGGATCCCAAAAAAGTCTTGTGAAATCGGTCACGCAATCATTTTCTACTTCGACACCTTCGTTTTCAAGTAATTCCTGCATTACATCAGGTGATCCGAAATGAACCTTTCCAGTAAGTAAGCCATTGCGGTTTACAACGCGGTGTGCAGGAACATATACCTCTTGATAGTGAGAAAGGTTCATTGCCCAACCTACCATGCGTGATGATCCGGCTGTACCAAGGTGCCTTGCTATTGCGCCATAGCTGGTTACTCTGCCGGCAGGAATTTGCCTCACTACTTCAAAGACGTTTTCGTAGAAATCTGACACAGTTATTTTTTTGTTTCGATGTTGTCTCTATTGGTGTTGTCGCGTCCAAAACTTCGGTAATCATCCAGCTCAATCTCAACTTCAGGCTCTGTAAGATGATTAAAGTGCGGTATATATTTTAAGTACTTAATTATTTTTCCTCTGTTGAGCCATTGCTGTTCATAATAAGTTCTGATGCTTAAAATATCATCGGACATTCCTGATGCGTACAAATCATCGGTGTTTACAAGTATCCCAAATTTATTCTCTTCGATAATTGCCAGCGTATATTGGTAAAGAAAAACGCTGTCCGTTTTCAGATGAATAACACCCTCCGGTTTAAGTATTTTGCCATATTGCGTTAAAAGTCGGATAGAGGTGAGTCTTTTATTGGTTCTTTTCATTTGCGGATCGGGGAAAGTAATCCATATTTCGGAAATTTCATTCGGATCAAAAAAGTGTGCCAATAGTTCAATATTTGTCCGAATAAAGCCACAATTATTGATATCGTTTTGAAGCGCTTCATTTGCACCTGTCCACATTCTTGAACCTTTAATATCTATTCCAATAAAGTTTTTGTTTGGGAAAAGCTTTGCAAGCCCGACAGTGTATTCTCCTTTTCCGCAACCGAGTTCAAGAACAATTGGGTGGTCATTATTAAAGAATTCTTTGTTCCATTTACCTTTTAGTCTAAACCTTTCATGTAATAGTTCTTTGTATGATAGCTGTATAACATGGCCAAAAGAATTTAAGTCTGCAAACTTGGCCAGTTTGTTTTTACCCATCTCAAATAAGTTTTAATTGTATTTTAAAGTGCTTTTTCGAGCACAATCCCAAAATCGTGTATTCCGGCCAGGATGCCGGATTTAGTACGCATTCCTTGCTTAACTGAAATGGTATATTTCCCTATTTCGGGGAAAAATATGGTTTTCTTATATGGATATTTCCGATCGTAAAGGTCTCCCAATCCACTGCCCAACCATTCACCGGAAGGTTTAGAAAGAGTCAGTTCAACTGTGTCTACCAGATCTTTACCGGAAGGTGGTGTGATCGTAACAAAAATCCATAAATTACTATAGGCGTAATTCCCTTCATTTCGAACTGTAAATGAAAGGTCATAAAGTTTCTTTGGATCAGGTATATTGATATCAAAAACTAAAGCGGTATCCTGATTCCATTCTGCATGTCTCAAACTCTGATAATCTTCTACAACAGCCTTTTTGTCACATGAAATCAAAAAAACGATCAACATTAACAATAGAGAAAACTGAAACAGATAATTAATATCCCGGCGTTTACTGATTCCCTTGACTTTCATTGCCAATATTTGGTTTTCGTGTTAAAACTGGTTTGCGCCTTTTTTTTCGGCGATTTTTAGTGGACTGATCAAACCTTTCAATACTTTCTTCTCCGGTGGTATTGTGGTAAGTATGTCCTTCTGCTTCAACAACAACATTTTCGTTGGTTAATTGTGCTATTTTCTTGCCGCTTCGATTGAGAAGTTGAATCTCTTTAACTTTTTCAACTGATACTGCCATCATTCCACCGGGTTGATTATTTTCTTTTACATACCAGAATATACCTTTGAAAATGTCTGCCTTTAAATAATTGTAATTCCCTTTTTCAGTTTCAATCTGAATATTTGTTGGAGGGAAGTTTTTCTGAGCATCCATGTAACAATCAAGCTCGTAGTTCAGACAGCATTTCAATTTACCGCATTGACCGGCCAATTTCTGAGGGTTGAGTGATATTTCCTGATAGCGGGCAGCATTGGTGGTTACTGAAACAAAGTTTGAAATCCAAGAGCTACAACAAAGTTCTCTGCCGCAAGGGCCAATTCCCCCAATACGGGCAGCTTCCTGTCTTGCACCAATCTGGCGCATCTCAATTCGGATGCGGAAGGTGTCGGCATATAACTTAATCAGTTGACGAAAGTCAACGCGTTCATCGGCAATATAATAGAAAATGGCTTTGGTCTTGTCTCCCTGAAATTCGACATCTCCGATTTTCATATTCAATTTCAGATCTTCGGCGATTTTGCGGGCTTTAAGCATCGTCGCATGCTCAATATTGATGGCCTCTTCCCATTTCTGAAGATCGACTGGTTTGGCTAACCGGTAAATTTTACGCAATTCACCATCAAGTATGGTTGCTTTGTGCCGTTTCATTTGTTTGAGTACGAGATCACCAACTAACGAAATCATTCCGATATCGTGGCCGGGACTTGCTTCCACAGCTACCATATCCCCGGCTTTAAGGGTTAATCCGTTGACATTTCTGTAATAATCTTTACGGGTATTTTTAAAACGGACTTCAACGATATCTTCAGTATTGATAGTACTTTTGACATCGTAAAGCCAATCGTAGACGTTTAATTTGGCGCAACTTCCAACCCTATCGCTCGTAGGGCAGCCTCGCGCTGTTTTATCCAAAGTGTTCATATAATTGATATAGAAATATTTAGACTGTCGGTTATAATATTGACCCGACAAGGGAAAAATTTGAATTTCACAAAAATAGTGATTCTATTTCTCTTTTCTGATCAAAATTCAGTAAGTTGAAATATTTGGAATGACTGAATTCGATAAATAAGTTTTTTGTTAATGAAATAATCAAATAATTTCTATAACCGTATTAACTTCGAAACCTTTAATCCAAGATCAGTGAAAATGAGTTTTGCATTGCCATTCATTGCAATATCCGCATAGGCTTTTTCAAACTCACGAAACAGGTATATCACATTTTTTTCGTTGATAAAGGGAGAGAATTTTCTTGAGAATTCTGTTTCTGGTTCATCCATATAAATCAAATCCGGTTCTTTAAGATTGAAAAGAAAATTTTCGCGTAGAAACTCGCCGCAATACTTAAGAAACCCCATTTGTCTTACCCGGCCAATACCGGCAATTTCTTCGGACCATGTAAGAATTTCCTGTAATTTGCGGCCATATCCGTTTCTCATGATTGATGTAAATTGCCGAAGGTTGTAACTACGCAATTCATCGTTCTGCATTATCTCAAGCGCCATAAAATAATTTCCACGAGCAAGTCTTGCAATTATAGCTGGATTGGTATTTGTAGTTTCTGCCATATTGGCGATGGCCTCCTGCATATCGATATCTGAAATTTTCGGAATCCGGATTAACTGGCACCTTGAACGAATTGTGCTCAAGAGCTTCTGTTCGGCCTCTGAGATCAGGATGAAAATAGTTTTTGTGGGCGGCTCCTCAAGAATTTTGAGTATCTTGTTGGCACATGTGATGTTCATCGTTTCCGGTAACCAAATGATAGAGACTTTATATTCTGCCTCATAAGATTTTTGATTCAATTTATGAATCAGATCTTTGGCTTCGTCGACATAAATTGAACCCTGCTTATTCTCATCAGCGATGATTTGCATCCATTTTTCATATTGCGGATAAGGATTTTCTTCGAAATACTGTCGCCATTTGGTCATATAATCGCTGCTGGTCGGCTTGTCGATTGCAGCGGTTTTAATCACCGGAATTGTAAAATGAAGATCGGGATGGATCAGTTTCGCATATTTCCGGCATGAACTGCATATCCCGCACGAATCGTTGTCATGTTTATCGGTACAATTGACATACTGTGCAAAAGCCAGTGCCAGAGCAAGTTTTCCATTACCCTGTGGCCCGACAAGTAATTGTGCGTGCGGTATCCGATCCTCGGCAACTGCCTGAATAAGTCTTTGTTTAATACTATCTTGTCCAATGACGTCTTTAAATTGCATCCGATATAAATAAGATTTGTTGGGAACAGTGATTGATGACTTTTAATGCGATGCTACTTTCAGACTTCAAAAGTAGGAAAATAGGAGTTCTGTAATGAATAGTATCCGAAAAAATACTTGTCTGTTAAGAATTGGTCAAATCATTCAAAAATCTGTTTTACATTGATGTTGTAAAACACTTTTTATCTATCTTTGAAAAACAAAATATTAAATCCAACGAAAAATGCAGACGATTGAAAATTATGACTTTTCGGGCAAAAAGGCCCTGATCCGCGTTGACTTCAATGTTCCGCTTGATGAAAAATTCGTGATTGGCGACGATACACGTATGACGGCCGCACTTCCTACCATCAAACAGGTGATTGAAAATGGTGGTGCTGCAATTATCATGTCGCATCTTGGTCGTCCTAAAAAGGGTCCCGAAGATAAGTTTTCGATGAGGCATCTGGTTCCTCACCTTTCGGAATTACTTGGTGGAATCGAAGTAAAAATGGCTCCTGATTGTATTGGTGAAGCAACACAGAAAATGGCCGATGCCCTTAAACCAGGTGAAGTACTTGTACTTGAAAACTTACGTTTCCATCCCGAAGAAGAGGGTGGCGATGTTGCATTCGCAAAAAAATTGTCCGAACTTGGCGATTGCTGGATCAATGATGCTTTCGGGACTGCTCACCGTGCTCATGCTTCAACAGCTGTAATTGCACAGTTTTTTCCAAATGACAAATTGTTTGGTTATCTTGTAGATAGCGAGGTTAAAAGTCTTGACAAAGTACTAAAAGCACCTAAACGTCCTTTCACGGCAATCATGGGTGGCTCAAAAGTATCCTCAAAGATTACCATTATTGAAAACCTTCTTAATAGCGTTGATAACCTGATTATTGGTGGAGGTATGACCTACACTTTTGTAAAAGCACAGGGTGGTAAAATTGGTGGATCCCTTTGCGAAGATGACTTTATGCCTATGGCGCTTGACATTCTTAAGAAAGCTGAGCAAAAAGGTGTCAAAATTATTTTGGCAGTTGACGTAATCGAAGCAGATGCATTTGCAGAAACTGCAAATACCCAAGTTGTTCCTTCGAATAAAATTGATGATGGCTGGTCAGGCCTTGATGTCGGTCCTAAAACGATTGAAATGTTCAAGAAAGTTATCAGTGAATCAAAAACCATCCTCTGGAACGGCCCGGTTGGCGTTTTTGAAATGGATAAATTTGCGACCGGGACAAAAGCTATAGGTGATGCAATTGTTGAAGCGACAAGCAATGGTGCCTTCTCTCTTGTTGGTGGTGGCGATTCAGTAGCTGCTGTCAATAAATTTGGTATCGCAGACAAAGTATCCTACATTTCAACTGCAGGTGGTGCGATGCTCGAGTACCTCGAAGGACGTGTTCTTCCAGGTATTGCCGCTGTTCTTGAATAGGTCAAGCAGTTTAAATGATGTTATTTCTATTTTCACTTTTCAAAAAAATGATGTAGGAATAAGAGATATATTACACAATTGGAACCCGGGCTATTGAAGTCCGGGTTTTTTACAACTGAAATATATGAAAAGTATCGTAGTGTCGAATGAAATTTTGCTTGAACGGCTAAATGCAAGTGATGCCCCCATCCTTTTTAATGCAATTGATCAAAATCGTTCTCACTTAGGAAAATGGTTGCCTTTTGTGGACTATACGAACGAAGTAAAAGATAGTGAAGTATTTATACAAACAGTAGTTTCGCAGCGAGAGGAGACACGAAATGAAGTTTATACCATTTGGTTTAAAGGGAGTTTTGCAGGCACAATAGGTTTTCATAACACCGACAAGGTCAACGAAAAGACGGAGATCGGATATTGGCTGATTCGTGATATGACTGGTCATGGGATAATTCACAAATCCTGCCGTGTTCTGATCGGACTTGCTTTTGAAAAAATGGGGATGAACAGGGTCACGATCCGATGTGCTATGGGTAACGATGCGAGTGAGAAAGTTGCCTTGTGTTTGGGTTTTAGTTTTGAAGGGATCGAGCGAAGCGGAGAAAGATACCATAATCAATTTTTCGATTTGAAAGTTTTTAGTTTTTTGAAAGGGAATTCATTTCCATTTAAGCCATGAGAATACTGAGAATGATATCACATTCTCAAACACAAAATCGACTGACTAATTGCAGTTATATGTCACGAAATTTACATCTCGTTTAGTCCGGTGCGGGATTCACTGATTACTCAAAATGCACTTTCCTATTATCAACCCCAGTGTTTGTGTAAGGTATCTGTAATCTTTGTGTAATGTATCTGTAATGAATATTACACAAAGATTATAGCAAAATTATACAATGATTACTTAAATCATATAGAAGGTATAAGGAAAGGAAGCAGAAATGTGATATTTTACGTGGTCAGGTACTAATTACCTTATTTATGAACAGCAGGGTTTTGCAAGTGATAACTATAATTCACTAAATTCTTCTTTCTGCAACACTAAATTCTATTTTAATTGAAATAATTCAAAACTATTTGAAAAAAAATCATTAATTCTTCATAAAAATGACGATATTAGCTGAGGCAACAGAAAATCTGCTGCATAGATTTAACTAATAATTTTAAGCGTTATGAAAACAAAACTTTTTTTTGTGATTGCTTTTACTTTATTTGTGCAAATTGCGAATGCACAAAGGTTAGGCATCAAAGGGGGTGTAAATTTTGCCAATGTGACAGTTTCCGGTGGTGGAGTTTCAATGTCGCCTTCCGGGATTACAGGATTTCAATTGGGACTGGTTGGTGATTTTAAATTACAGGATAAGCTTCATTTTAACACAGGCCTTCTGTATTCCTTAAAAGGATTTAAGTCGGGAACTACAACTGATAAGATAAACTATCTTGAAGTTCCCCTTAATTTTGCCTACAATTTTTCTATCAATGAAACATCCGATTTTTTTGTTCAGGCAGGTCCATATTTAGCATATGGATTAAGTGGCACCGATAAAACGGATGGAGTAAGCACTGACATATTCAGCGACGGTTATGCGAAAAGGTTAGATTACGGACTTGGATTCGGAGCTGGTGTGCAATTTGGTTCAATTGTTACCAGTGTTAATTATGAACTCGGACTTGCAAACCTGAATGATGATTCTACTTCAGATCTAAAACTAAAAACCAAAACTTTCCAAGTTTCCATAGCTTATATGTTTGGTAAATAATGGTAATCAACTGTTATTCAATTTCGATGTTGAATTTGTCTAGTAATCCGGAAAGGCCATTTCTTGAGAACTTCGCTTTTTTGATCCGGTTGTTCGTTGGGTCGATTGAAAATTGATAAGAAGTGCGAAAATCGGCTTTTTCTAAGATTGTCCGGTCAAAAATTGCTCTTTCCAGATCGCAGTTGTCGAAAAGGGAGTTGGTTAAGTCTACTTCAGTAAAATCGACTTCCTTTAGATTGCTGATTTTAAATTTAGTTCCTTTCAACTTAAGTTTGTAAAAAGATGCCAGGTTTAACAGGCAATTTTCAAAATAAACTGACAATAAAAAATTATTGCATTCACTGAAATTTAAACCTAAAAGTTTACAATTTGAGAATTTAACGGTTTTAAAAGCAGTATTTTTAACTTTCGTCATGCTTAAATTGCAATGATCAAATTCGCAATCGATAAATGTAATATTCGATAATTCCGAATTTGAGAAGTCACAGTTTATAAACTTACAACTTTCATATTCAGCCTTCCCAAGTGGAATTTCAGAAAAGTTAGCTTTTTCGAAGACCTTATTTTCAATAATTAACTCTGCCATTTTCCGTTTCTTTTTACAATCCGTTGAATCGCCAAATTTAATTAAAGTATTTTGTAACTAATAATCTTTATCAACGTAGCCAATATTCATTCAAAGGCTTTTAAAGCTGGTGTGAGCCTTGCTTTTACTTATTCATCAGCTATACCTAATAAACAAATTAGCATGATTGAGATGTTTGGAAAATTAGGAATGGGATGGTTGCCAGACTATCCGGATTTTCGTGACTACACAGTTGAACACAATGCAGTTAATGGCATGCTTGCGAAGGTAGGTACTTCAAAACCGCTGAAGGCAGGTTTACCTGTCACTACAGACTTACGTCCATGGTGCCCGCCAATTGAAAACCAGGGTTCTCTTGGGTCATGCACCGCAAATGCCGGTGTCGCGATGGTTGAGTATTTCGAGCGCAGGGCTTTCGGAAAACATGTTGATGCCTCGCGGCTCTTTCTATACAAAGCCACTCGAAACATGCTTCACTGGACCGGAGATACCGGAGCATTTTTACGTTCAACGATGGGTGCAATGGCGATTTTTGGGGTTCCTCCCGAAGAGTATTGGCCTTATATCGAAGCTGATTACGAAAAGGAACCTTCTGCTTTCTGTTATGCCTTTGCTCAGAATTACCAGGCAATTAGTTACTACCGCTTAGATCCATCAGGAACTACCAAGACAAATTTATTGAATCAAATTAAAACGAATCTTGCCGGTGGACTCCCTTCGATGTTCGGATTTACAGTCTATAATTCATATACTCAGGCAGGAACAACTGGGATGTTGCCTTATCCAACACCAGGAGAGAAAATTGTGGGTGGTCATGCAATTGTAGCTATGGGTTACGACGATAATATGAAGATTAAAAATGCCAATCCCGGAGCTGTTGAAACCACAGGTGCATTGCTGATCCGAAATTCATGGGGCACAGCATGGGGAGTTGCCGGATATGGATGGCTTCCTTACGAATATGTTCTGAAAGGATTGGCGACCGACTGGTGGTCGCTGATCAAGGCAAATTGGATTGATACCGGGGCCTTCAAAGCTTAGAATTAGAAGTTTAAGATAATCATTCAACTATTAAAAGAGACTTTATTGGTGGCGAAAACCTTCTATAAAGTCTCTTTTATTTGTATTTCACCTTATCTTTCTGGAAAACCGATTAAATTGAAATTTGCCGCTAGTTTGTTTCCCATCTAACCGATACAATGATTTCATTCCTTCGGCCAACCAGTTGGAATGGTGGATTGTAACCTAAAAGGCGAAAATTTCCATAGTAATTAATTCCTTTAGCGAGAAGAAGAGTTTTCAATTTTTCTGAGAAATATTTAATGTCTTTATCCGAAGCAAAGCCTCCAAATCTAATGGCCGCTACATATTCATCCGGTGTTTTATGGACAATTACTTTTCCATCATTGGGTTTTGGAAGATTATTCAGATTATAACCCATGGGCATTACAAAGCTCATTTCGGAGACGGAATCATTGATATCCATCTGAACTGGTGAAGTCATTGAAATTTTTGTTTCAGATTCATTCCCTCCGAAAATATAACCCGCCAGCTTTCTGAATCCCGGTCCCGCCAACTCTTTGTAGGTTTTCGCTTCAGAATAGACAGTTGCAAGTGTTGCTGAAGGATAAAACCTTATTTCGAACTCCTTACTGGGAAAAACCACCGTGTATTTTTGTTCTTCAGCTTTTTCAGTTGACATAATTGTAAAGGATTGAAGAATAATGAATAAACCTATAATTGTGGATATCGTTATTATTAAAATTTTCATTCGATTTGAATATTAATTAATATAGACAAAACGCTTTTGACTGAAAATTGTTCATGTTTTTTGAAAGTTGATTCAACAAAAGGCTAATTGATCGTTTGTGTGGCTTAATGATATGTAAAGCCGATCATGAATTCGGTAATATTGTAATGCTGATTTTTAACGGTTGCTAAAACGTTATTCACATCGTTTAATTGGCCAAAACCATAGTTGATCACAAAAGAGACAATTACTCTATGGGGTAGATTTTGTTCATATCCGACACCAATTATAGCTCCGGTTCCGTTCGTCGCAAATTCATTCGGGTGCACATTGGTATAATGAGAGAAACCTCCGGCAATATTTAAATATAGGTTAGTTTTTTTAAAGGAAAAATTTCAGCCTGGCCATAGATATTGCTAATGCTAATTCCTTTTTCAGGATCTTTATAGAAATTTCCAAATGATTCGATGAGATAGCCATTCAGACTGATACCGGTTCTAAGCCAATTGAAAGGAATAAACCCTCCGTTAAAACCAAGTGAAAAGCAGGAGTTTCGTTCAGAAGCGACGCCATTGCGCGAAAGCTTGAGTAACCCTAAACTATCATCAACTCCGGCATAAAACTTCCTCTTCACGGAATTACTTTGTCCGAATGCCGTAAAGGTGAGATAAGAAATGATCTGAAAAATCAATAAGACCGTAAGTAACTTTCCAAAGTGATTCATAATAGCAATTTGACACCTAAAAATAGTGAAAATACAACGATCTATTAATCATGAATTACCCACCAATTACAATCACTTCCCCTGGTTCTTTTCGTGAAGTAAGCTCAATATGGAACCTGTCTTCAAAATGCTTTAATGCGTCATAAGCAATTTGTGGTGTATTGTTTTCTCCCGACAAGTGGCTTAGCAGCACCAATCTTAAATCAGGGCCTGCATGGTCGGTTAATAAATTCACCGCTTGCATATTCGATAAATGCCCCACATCGGAGGCAACACGTTGTTTTAAATGATGCGGGTACGATCCCTCCCAAAGCATTTTCTCATCGTAATTTGTTTCCAAAAAGAGGGCATGACAATGCTGCATATGAGCGATTACATTTACGCACGGCAATCCGATATCAGTAAAGACCCCAACATTGATTCCTTGTAATTCAATACGAAACGAGGTAGGTTCTTTGGCATCGTGGTTTTTTAAAACGGGATGAATGATGAATGGAATAAGCATTACAGGCTGAATAGGATCGATAAACCGTACGGTATCCGGTTGATTGGTAATATAAAGTGCATGATAGGTTCCTTTTGTCATGTATACCGGAATGTCGAGTTTTTTCGCAATGACTCTTGCACCACATACATGGTCGTTGTGCTCATGGGTTATGAAAATCGCCCGGATATTGCGAGGATCAAGTCCTTTGGCTTTCATGCGATTCAGAATCTGCTTGCAGTTTATACCCGCATCAATCAGGATAGCGTCCTCTTTATTCCCAATATAGTAGCAATTCCCATTACTTCCCGAAGCCAATGCACATATCTCAACCATCAAATCTGTTTTATCCGGCAAATTTAAACTTTAATTGATGGAGTCTATTCCAAATAGTGGATACAAAACACAAAATTTGGCTAAAGGCTAACAATGAACCACCATGGCTTTAATGCCGTGGTGGTTCATATTCAAAGTAATTGATGACTTAAACCAAACATGAAAGTTTATTGGTTTGAGCTCTAAATTATTCATCTTTCAGAATCTGTGCCGGGTCTACCTGCGAGGCGTTTAAAACCTGGAAGCTGATTGTAAACAGGGCGACAACAAGTGTAATGGCAGTTGCAAGCAGAAATTCCCAGATCTGCAAATGATACCTTGTGGCACCGGGCAGATTTTTATAGACATAGTATCCGGCAGGCCATGCTAAAATAACGGAGATGAGGATGTACGAAATAAACCCCGACGTCATTGTGTAATAGAGACTTCCCAACGAAAACCCGAATACTTTGCGCAGACCAATCTCTTTCAGTTTCCGTTTGGCGTAGAACATCACCAATCCAAAGAGTCCGATCGAAGAAATTAGAATAGAAAGAACCGCAAGGAATATCGTTATATTCCGGAACATTTCCCATCCTTTTGTTCCCATATCAATTTCGATAAGATGTTCATAATCCCTGAACTCGGCAACATCTTCAGGATACGAAAGTTTGAATTCATCTTTAACGATTTGCATTGCTATCTGCTCTTTGCCGGGAGCAAACCGGACCGTATATAAACCGGTCAGCCCTACACTGTCAGTCATCAATCTGAAAAGATGAGGTTCAATGGCATTGTGTGGAGAATAGGGATAATAATCCTTCATCACACCCACAACGGTATAATCTTGCCCCCATACCTTCATCCGCTTGCCAATCGGATCTTTCCAGTTAAATATGTGCGTTGCCGTTTCATTGATCAGACAACTGTTTTTATCGGCATAATCGCGCGAGAAGTTTCGCCCGTTGGTAATCTGCATTTTAAAAGTGTTCAGAAAATCATAACTGACTTTACTGATCCTTACAAACACTTTATCATCATTTTTGGCGCCATCCCAAGTAAGATCATCACCTTCAGGTAAAATATACGGGATATAATTCGAAAAGCAGGCATCTTCAATTTCGGGGTGTTTCAGCAAACGATCGCGAACCTGGTCGAAAGATCCAACTTTATAGGTTGTGATATTGGCATACATGAGATTTTTGTGTTCGTATCCCATATTCATTGTCAGCATATAGTTGGTCTGCCTGTAGGCAATGAAACTCACAATAAGGAGGAAAAGCGAAATGCTGAATTGAATAACGATCAACGCTTTTTTAAGACTTATCCCATTCGCATCGTCCTCAACAAATTTTTGTTTTAATGCTTTAACAGGATTGTAAGATGCGATCACATAAGCCGGATACAATCCAGAAAGCATCCCCGTAACGATGGTTACAACAAGCAGGATTCCCAGTAAACTCAGATTTCCAAACACATTTGTGAGGACTGTGGTACCAACTATTGTATTGAAGAGAGGGAGCGAGAGTTGCGCGAGATAAATCCCTATTAATCCCGAAATAAAGGAAGTAAGCATTGATTCACCGACAAATTGCCGGAGTAACATCGTTTTCGAAAACCCGACACTCTTTTTTATTCCGATCTCCCTGAGTCGCGTAGTCGCGTTGGCCGTCTGAAGGTTGATATAATTGATCGATGAGAGGATCAGGATAAATAACGCCGTAGCCGAAACAATGGAAAGAAAAGTGCGATAATCTTTCTGGAAATACGGATTAAGATGTACCATCGAAAGAGGACGAAGGTATGGATGATGTTCTTTCCTGTATTCTTTTAACGCACCATAAATTCGTTTGTCCACTGTTGCCGGAATGGCATTTGGTTTCAACAATACATACGTGTAAAATGCATATGCCCAGTAATTGGTTTCGTAATCCTTGAAATTGGAAATAGGTGCAAACGAAACCATTGGTAACAGGTATTGTGGATTCAGGGTCGAATTCAAAGGGAAATCGGCATAAACACCGGTTACTGTAAACTGTACCTTATTTTCGCCATAGACGATCTTCCCAAGTGCTTTTTCTGATGGAAAGAGCTGATCTGCCACTTTTTTGGATAAAACGATTGAGTAGGGCTGCATAAGTGCATGATGAATATCACCTTCCAAAAACTTAAACGTGAGGATATCGAATACTGACTGATCTGAAAAATAGCCATAACGAATCAGAAACTGGTTCTTCTTATCGGGTGACAGAAAAACACCTTCCATGTTATTATCGCTTACGTCGTGGAGCAATGCAACTTTCTCGATTTCAGGCTGATTGAGCAGTTCGTGGCGGCTTAATGCAGCTGTCACACTCCAGGTATGTTGAGTAGTATTTGCAGGTTCATCCATGAAAAGCTGCAATCGATAGATTCGGTGGTAATGCTCGTTCTGCTTATCCCACGATAATTCTTCGTTGATTACCAGCGCTACCAACATAAAGGTGGCGAACCCAACGACGAGGTTCGTAAAGTTGATCAATGAGAAAATTTTGTCCTTCAGAATATTCCGAATGGCAAGTGTGAAAAATTGTTTGATCATGGCATTTGATTTTTCCGGTTAAAGAACTGGCTCGATAATTATCCTTGCGGATGTAACTTTCTTCCCGAATTGTTCGGTAATGATATGACCATCGAAAAGGTTGACAATCCGGTGTGCACGTGCGGCATGGTCAGGAGAGTGTGTCACAATGACAATTGTAGTTCCCTCTGAATTTAGCTTTTCGAGGATCTGCATCACCTGCTCGCCGTTTGCAGAATCAAGATTCCCGGTAGGCTCGTCAGCGAGAATCAGCATGGGTTTTGTAACAAGTGCCCTGGCAATGGCAACTCGCTGCTGCTGCCCTCCCGAAAGTTGCCTGGGGAAATGTTTCTTCCGGTGACTGATTTTCAACTGTTCGAGCATCGCTTCGACAATCCGTTTACGCTCTCCACCCGGCGTTTTGAGGGCGAGTAACGGGAGCTCCACATTCTCGTAAACATTGAGTTCGTCAATCAAATTGAAGCTCTGAAAGATAAAACCAATGTTCCCTTTGCGAAGTTCCGTTCGCTGCCTTTCTTTGAACCGGGCCACATCGACTCCATCGAAATAAAATTCACCAGAGTTGGGACTATCGAGCAACCCGATAATATTCATCAGTGTCGATTTTCCGCATCCCGAAGGACCCATTACTGCCACGAACTCACCCTTCTTTACTTCAAAATTAATGGAATCAAGCGCAGTAGTTTCAATCTCTTCTGTGCCGAAGATTTTGGTAAGTTTAACTGTTCTGATCATATCTGTGATTTTTTAGTTGATTTTCGATACCTGCTCTTACGAAATTTATGCCAAGAGTTGTAATGCATTGAAGAAGTGGGCAATGGGCATTTAATTGATTGAGGCGATTGTAAGGTTATTTAATGGTATTGCGTAATGAATATTGACAATGGGACCTGGTCTCAATTCTGGTGCTTTTAACACCGGTCTTATATCTTTTTGCTCCGAAGCCGATGTTTTGTATGGTTATTTCCACCGTTATGCAACTGGCTTTAGCAAGAGAAGCAATTTCATCATGTGAAATTATGATTGATGAAATGCACAGCCTGATAGTAGAGACGGACGGCCGTCCGTCTCTACTAAATATCCACCCAACTCTACCTGATTTTAAAATATTTTTGATGGTCTGTTGTAAAATAATATGACTATTTTTGAGGGAACTAGGTTTGTCAAAAATGGTGGATAATCGGAATAATAGTGTTGGATTAAGACGCCTTTGTAATAGTGTATAATAACTAGCACGAATCAATATGACGCAGGAACAAGCATTTAGATTAGTAACTAAAGTGACTACTAATCATTGGAATTCAAGACTGAAGAATTTGGAAGAAATAATTATTATTGCAAATACAATGTTAATCGACAGAAATAAAAGGAAAAACTATTTTGACACTGAAAGTTTACAAACGTCTAATTTATTAGTTCAAAAAATTCTACTTCATGGTTCTACAATATTATTTAATGCAGATGGAATTAATTTTCCATCTAAATATAATTATGACTTAAAAATTAAAGATCCCCTCACATTAAATGTCATATTTCGAAGTTTACTTGAAAGTTACCTTACTTTAAATCACTTAAACTTTTCAAAGATTAAAGATGAGAATGAAGTTAGATTCAAAATATGGATACAATTTGGGCTTAGACAAAGAGCAAAAATGACATTCTCTGAAATTGAGGAAAAAGGTAAGGAACTCTTAAACAGTGAGAAATATGAAATAGATAATTTAGTAAATGAAATTCAGTCTTCAATATATTATGCTTCTCTTGATAATGAAAAGAAGGAAACCTTCATGCAACAAATTTCCAGGGACTGGAAGTTTGGATTCAAAGGCCCTAGCTACCTGAAGTTTTCTTGGCAAGAATTATTGAATAATTCGGGAGTAAATAAAAAACTATTTTGCGATACTTACAATTTTTTATCTTGGTTTGCGCACTCAACTTGTATCTCTCTTTACCAATTAAGGGATATGTATATTGATAACAATGAAGAGATAGAAGTTAATAGTATAATTAAGGATGCCTCTATTTTTATTGCTTTAGCAATTACTGATTGTATTAAAATTGATGATGATCTAAAATTCCAATTTGACAATTTAAATCAAGAAGATAAGGACTTAATCAATATTTACAATTGTTTTTTTAGAGATGAATCTTATGCAATTGATTTTATTAAAGAATGATCCTTCGATTTCGTGTTATATTATAAATTGGTTATTTGCAGAATTAAAACAATTTGTGATCATAAAGAAAGGAAAGCTCTTAATAGTCTACTATAAAAACCGCATTTTAAATGGATACGAAAATTTATAATTACCAACTGACAGAATACAGAATTGCATAAAACACTATGAACAAAGCAGCAAATTTCATTTCAATAATTGGTCATCCATTATTGACATTTCCAATTTTTATTGTGATTGTCATGTTCGGATTCAAGGGTTTCTATGAGGCTGTACTAGTTTCATCTTTAATTGTTGGCGGTATTTTCATCCCGGTCATATTATGGGTGTATCTGAAATCGAAGAATGGCAGTTATACAAATTTCGATGTCTCCGACAGAAATCAGAGAAAGTCATTATTTTTGTTTATAATTCCTTTATTAACAGTTGTTACAGTCATATTATTTGCAACGGACCAATCAAGAAATCTTTGCCTTAGTGTATTGTTTGCATTGATATTAACGGTTATTTCTCAGTTCATTAATTTCTTTGTCAAAAGTTCATTGCATGTTTCCCTGAACATTTATCTTGCTGCATTGATCTTTACTGTAATTTTGAGATGGGTATTGTTGTACTTTTATTTACAGGACTGCTAAGCTGGTCAAGAATAAAGTTGGGCAGACATACTATAAAAGAAGTTCTTTTTGGATTATCAATTGGAACTGTAATGAGCTTGTTAATGCTGGTTACTGAAGGATTTCTTAAGATTTAAATGCGGGTACCTCTTATCCCCCTCGTTTGCAACGAGGGGTTATTGGTCAGTCGTTTGTAACGATATTTCCTTTATACAATGTTATTTGATAACAAAGTTTGGAACATGAGTTAAAAAGTCAAGGCAATAAATCTATAAATTCTAAATGACCGCGAAATGGAAGTTGCAAACTCAAAACAACCAACCCTCGTTGCAAACGAGGAGGATTCTGGTTTACCTCGAAACTATCTTAAGAAATGAAACAAGGAAAGCTCTTAATAGTCGACGATAAAAAAAACATTTTGCAGGCGTTAACGATGTTTCTGCAGTTTGAATTTGAGAAAGTGCAGACAATTTCGAATCCGAACCTGCTGCTGGCAGAACTTGAATCGAATAATTATGACGTCGTTCTGCTTGATATGAATTTTAAAGCGGGGCAAAGCACCGGGAATGAGGGGCTTTACTGGCTCCGGGAGATCAAGAAGCGGTTCCCGGAAACGGAGGTCGTGATGTTTACGGCATTTGGCGATATCGCACTTGCGGTGAACGCGCTGAAGGAGGGAGCAGCCGATTTTGTGTTGAAGCCCTGGGAGAACGAGAAACTGATTGCGACGCTGAAAGCTGCTTACCGGTTGCGGAAATCGAACTGCGAGATAACGGAGCTGAAAGGGAAGGAGCAATCGATGAAACGGGAACTCAACCAGGGCGAGCAATTGATTATCGGGAAATCGTCAGCAATGCAGCTGGTGATGAAACTTGTACAGAAAGTAGCCGCCACCGATGCCAATGTGCTGATAACCGGCGAAAACGGAACAGGAAAAGGTGTAATTGCCAAAGAAATACACAGGCTGTCGCATCGCAAGAATGAACTCTTCGTCCTTGCCGACCTGGCATCACTCGCCGAAACACTCTTTGAAAGTGAACTGTTCGGACATAAAAAAGGATCTTATACGGGAGCCGTGGAGGACCGGATCGGAAAGTTTGTCCTGGCCAATAAAGGGACGTTATTCCTCGACGAGATTGGGAATATTCCATTGAATCTCCAGGCAAAATTGCTCACCGTATTGCAATCGCGTTGTGTGACTCCCGTTGGCTCCGAAAAAGAGGTGCAAACAGATATCCGACTTGTAAGCGCGACCAACAAAAAGATCCATCAAATGGTGAGTGAAGGGCAGTTTCGCCAGGATCTTCTTTACAGGCTCAATACAATCGAGATACACCTGCCACCCCTTCGCGAAAGAATAGAAGATATTGAAGATCTTGCAGGGTATTATGTGGGGCTTTACGGCCGGAAATATGGAAAGCCACACATGAAGATCACAGCCGCTGCAATCACAAAGCTCCAAAGCCAACACTGGCCCGGCAATATCAGGGAATTGCAGCATTCGGTTGAAAAGGCTGTAATTCTTACGGACAGCAATGAACTTCGGCCCATCGATTTTATGGGTGGATTCGAAATGGAACAGATGGGTAATCAGCCCGAAACATTGGAAGAGATGGAGAAACAAATGATCGCGTCTGCAATGAAGCGCCATGCAGGAAATCTGACCATTGTAGCTGCAAAACTGGGGATATCGAGGCCGACACTTTACAGCAAAATTGAGCGGTATGGAATCTAAAAGTTATACACCTTCGCAGATCGTCCTGTTTTTGCTTGTCATTTTGGTGAATGTTGCTGCCGGTTTTTGCATCGCGAAAGAGATGGTTGCATTTGCTGTTTTATTGCTGGTCGGAGGAATACTTTGTGCTGTTCAGTTGATTTTTAAGTTTCGCCAGACCAACAGGAGCATCGCCTTCTTCTTCGATTCGATCCGTAATGAAGATACCACCGTTAACTTCCCTGTAAATATTGAAGACAAATCGCTGAAGGCGCTCAATAACAGTATGAATCAACTGAATAAACACATTCAGGAGATCAAACTTCAAAATGAATATAAGGAGAAATATTATCGTGCACTGATTCAGCAGGCCTCGATTGGACTGGTAGTTTTAAATGAGCAGAACGAAATTGAACTGATCAATGAAGTGATATGCCGCTATGCTGGTATTTCACATGCGTCTACAAATATGAATTTGTTGAAGATCAGGAATCAGGAGTTTTACGATGTGCTGACACGCATTGAGGCAGGCGATTCTGTCACATTTCGCAACATCCTGTCGGGATCGGTGCAATTGCTGCTCTTCCGCGCCACTGCCATCAAAAGCGGCGAACATACTGTGAAGCTAATATCGGTACAGGATATCCGGCAGGAACTCGATGAGAAAGAGCTGGAGTCGTATCAGAAACTGATCAGCATCCTCACGCATGAGATTATGAATTCGCTAGCACCAATGATTTCAGTATCGAAAACGCTCGTGAACTTTTATACCACGGAAGAAGGCCCCGTAAAAACGGATGCCGTGAATGATGCGATGATTTCCACGACCGTTCAGGGATTAAAATTAATTGAGGAACAGGGAAATGGGCTGATCAATTTTGTGAACAGCTACCGCCGGTTAACGAAAATACCTGCACCTGTATTTCAACGTTTTGCTGTTGATGATTGGCTCGAACAACTCACGATCCTGTTTGCAGAACGTTTAAAATCCGAAGAAATAGAACTTGAAATAGTTATTGAGAAAACGCTTACAGAAATCTATGCCGATAAAAATCTGATGAACCAGGTGGTTGTTAACCTGATCAGCAACGCGATCGACGCTTTGCTGCAGATCGAAGTACATCGTAAGATTACGATTGAACTGTCCGCGAACCGGGATAACAGGGTTATTATTAAGATTTCCAATAATGGACCCTCAATCCCTGAAGACATTCAGGAGAAGATTTTTATCCCGTTTTACACAACCAAAGAGACCGGATCGGGGATTGGATTAAGCCTTTCGCGGCAGATTATGCGGTCACTCAAAGGATCGATCAGCCTGGTGTCCAAAGAACAGGAGGATACGGTTTTTATACTTGAGATATAAGAGAATTGCAACTCACCCAATATGTGTCAGATTTCGCCCGAGTAATAAGGAGATCAGTTGTTCACGGTAGGCCTCCGAAACTAACAGTTTGTGTTTGCCGATAATTGCCATATTCCCTTCGATATGGTCGATCTTTTGAAGATTGATAATGATTGACCGGTGTATTTTCTGAAAGGAATGATCTTTCAGTTTCTCTTCCCAGCTTTTGAGCGTTTCGTGTGTAATCAGCTTTTTATCCGTGCAGCCGACCGTTGTGTAATCGCCACAAGCTTCCACATAAAGGAGATCATCCAGATCGATCTGGTAAATGCGCTTATCTGCTTTAACTGTGATTTTTCGGTTCAATGTGGTAACCGATTTTGGAATTAGTCTTTCTTTCGCTTTATTTACTGATTTGTAAAACCGCTCGAATGAGAACGGTTTTAACAAATAGTCGACGACTTCAAGATCGAATCCATCCACGGCATATTGAGGATAGGCAGTGGTGATGATTACCAATGGCGGCTTGATAAGTGTTCGTAAAAAACTGATGCCCGACATTCCAGGAAGGTTCACGTCCAGGAAGATAAGATCGACATTGTTTTTATCAAGGTAAGTCTGTGCAGAGAAAGGATCTTCAAACGAACCACACCACACGAGATCGGAGCATTGCGAAATGTTACGCTGCATGATTTCACGCGCGGCAGGTTCATCTTCGATTACAATACATTTTATTGTCATGGCAATTAGTCTAAATCGATCTTCAAATCAACGCTGAACAGCTTCTCTTTTTCCGTAAACGTCAGTTGGTATTTGTCAGGATACAACAAATTTAATCTTTTTTCGACGTTTTTAATTCCGATGCCACCTTGCTCCGGATTTACCACATTCTCGCGTCGCGCAACCGGGTTTTTGGTTCTGAAGTGGAGTTGATGACCGGAATATTGAATGTCGATCTGAATGATTCCCTTGCTTTTCCCGATTCCGTGTTTGAAACAGTTCTCGGCAAGCGGAAGCAGTAGCAGCGGTGCAATGATTGCGCCTTTAAATTCCCCTTCAATGTTGAGAATGACTTCTGTAATATCCTGGTTGATCCGTTCCCGTTGTAATCCCACATAGGTTCTGATGATTTCAATCTCTTTCTCAAGTTCTATTTTATCACTTGAAGTGTCGTATAAAACATACCTTAGAAAGTCAGACAATTGTAAGATCACATCTTTTGTCCTGATATCTCCTTTTAATGCAAGTGAATAGATAGTATTCAGATTGTTGAACAGAAAGTGGGGATTGAACTGAGCCTTCAAAGCTGACAATTCGTGCTGTGCTTTTTCGCGGTTTTCAATTAGCATCAGCCAATATTGCCATAAAAGAAAAGCAATAGTTGTAATTGCAAAGTAGCCGATCATGATCATGATCAATTCCCAGACCTTGAACCATGATATGTAGAAAAGTTGTGGGAAAATCAAGTCGATGAATAAATCATATAATGCATAATTTAATACTCCGGCAATTACTGCCAGACCAAAAGCTGACAACACATAAATGCCAAACTTTCCTTGCGAAAAATAGCGCTTAATCAGGATCGTAATATTCAAATAAACGGCAGCGATAACTGTAATGTGAAAAATCAAAACGTACAGGAAGTTATCAAGGAAGTAGCCTAAAACAACTGCAAATACGATTTCCTGATTGTTATTAAAGAATACCGACACAATACCCCATCCAATTGCAATCAGAGGGATCGAAGTAACTGCCCATTTTATCTTTCGGTTGACTCCCTTCACAAACCAGATAAATGGCAATAAAAGGAACAGAATGATGGCATTGCTGATATAGAAAACATTCCACCAGGTAAGATCAAATCCGTCCAAAGAGTAGCCCGATTCAATTCCGCGACTGAAAAAGGAGTTAAATATATTGAACGAGATAATCCAGAACAGTATATGCAACGCGACAATAAGTTGGCCATTATATTTCAGTGTTTTCATATGTGAATAATTTGTTTTTTTAAGGTCATATGGAATAGCCATGATTTAATTTTCATCTCCGATTCGTGACTTTCTAGTCATGTCTATTTCATGACGTTGTTAATTTAAACGGTTTAATTCTAATTTGGCTTTCTGGTTCTCCCAGTCAATAAACCTTGACTGATCGGCATACCGGTCGATCGTAGCTGTTAATTCGTTGGATGATGCGGTCAGTACAAATCTTCCGGCTTCCTGTACCCATTGGTAATTGACGCGTACACGTTTCTTTTCAATCATCTCCTTCATGCAATCAGCACCAAGCCATGAGATGCCTATTTGATTGTTGTTTAGGGTAACCTGTGCCAGCGTATGAACTTCAAAGAAACTGCCCGATGACAGTTTGCTTTTCAGCAATCCCTCTTTATTGTTGGGAATAAAATCAGCATAGAAACCCTTCTTAACGCTGAACAGCACTACTTTAAACTCGTAATTTGTGGAATCCGATGATCGCGTTAATTTGGCCTTGTAGTAATTTTCAGGCTTAAACGTGGTTGAGTCGACTCCGTGTTTGTCTTTTACCACAAATTTTGAAATCGCCCGCTTAATAGTCCATGTTGAGGTGGTATCAGCAAGACCCCAAATCTCCGAATCGTTTGATGAGCCTGAATCTTTATTTGCTTTAACAGCTTTTGCAAGCCAGGAACCTTCAATCCGTGATTCGAGTAAGATGTTTTTTTCGATATAGAACGGATTGACTGAACATATCATATAATAGTTATCGCATCCGATGAGGAGCAACAACAGACCTGTGATGAGTAGTAGCTTTTTTCTTTTCATGATATACCTTTTTAAGATTACTGGAACGAAGATATACCGATGAATTACTGCGCCCTAATTATTTCGATGAGAGGCCATGGAATTTCGATGAAGTGGATTCATATTGCCGCAAAGAATAATTTGGTGAGTTTTGGCGCGCTGAAAAATAGTTTGTGTCTTGTGAGAAAATAAGCCAATTATTGACAACGATTTTTATGATTCAGGGACATATCTGGTTCAATGCTCAGTCGTCTTTGATTCAAAGTTTGAATACTACTACTGTATATCTTCTGTATCTCTTGTGTATGTTTCATGTACTAATATATACAGAAAACCTACAGAAAATTCTCAAAATATATACAGAATCCAAAAACCGATAACGAATGCATTACGGACAGAGCAAGACCAAGCGTGAAGGATTTATGAACAGGTGAATTTACGCAGCATTGCTTTTGATGTATAGACGGCAGACTTTAAAACTCAGTGATATAAATTAACTACTTCTTTTATTGAGCAGTCTGATTTTCAAAATCAAGCAACCATTTCTTTCTCCAGATACCACCTCCGTAGCCGGTTAAGTTTCCATCCTCACCAATTACGCGATGACAAGGTATGAGAATAGAAATTCTATTCATTCCATTGGCATGGGCAACAACCCTGATGGCATCGGGTCTTTTCAAGGCGATAGATTGTTGTTTGTACGAACGGGTTGAACCGTAAGGTATGTTTTGCAATTCTTTCCAAACTGCTTGTTGGAATTCTGAACCCGGAGTAAATAATGGAACGGTGAATTCTTTTCTTTTACCCTCAAAATATTCGCTGAGTTGATCCTTTAATAACCCGAAATGTTTGTTTGCACCTTGAATAATACTGGCATTTAGTTGTTTGGCGAGTGATTTCAGTTCTGTCTCAAGCATCTTCCGGTCGGTAAATTCTAAAAGGCATATCCCCTGTTCGATAGCACCGGCGTACATTGTTCCCAAAGGGGTTTCAAGACGTGTGATGTTGATGACTTTCTTCTCCTTACTGTTTGATGGCGATACACCAAAAATGGATTTAAAAGAATCGTTAAAGCCGCTTAATGATTCGTAACCTGAATCGAATGCCACTGAAGTAACTGATTCGCCATTTTGGATTTTGTTGAAGGCAGAATTGATCCGGAACATTCGCTGGTAAGCGTGAAAAGTGATACCATGGTTTTTCAGAAACCACCTTCTTATCTTATCAGGTTCGATCCCTTTTTGAATCAAATCCCAATCTTTAAACTTCAGTGAAGGAGCGGAGTTTAATTCTTTAAGTATATCTTTAATATAATCAGGCGTTTCGCCCAATTTCTCCAATGGATTACATACTTTGCATGGTCTGTAACCTTTCAATATCGCTTCCTTCGTTGATCGGAAAAACTCAACGTTTTCTTCTTTTGGTTTTCTTGCTGTGCAAGTTGGCCGGCAAAAAATGCCCGTTGTCTTTACTGCGGCAATAAATGTTCCTTCAAAAGAAACATCCTTATCGACGAGCGCTTTGTACATTATATCGTTGGTGAGCATTGTGTTTTTTTACAAAAATAGGACTGTTAGAAGGGTTATGCAACCGGAAAATGGGCAAGTATTTTCAATGGTTTAAATTCAGATTTCCTGATCTCATAGTGATAACAGACTATAAAATAATCAAGTAATAATTTGGCGGCGGCAAATCAAATTGTCGTATTTTTGCATAAATACCACCACCTATGCAAATGCAA
>Ga0118677_10002701_pt1 | contig 35086 bp, 26 predicted proteins | sample AliMusrvi5mmetaG_FD_86154 | JGI IMG/M metagenome (GOLD analysis project Ga0118677, IMG submission 86154)
CTACGAGGGAGGAGATAATGAGAGTCGGCAGTCGGCAAAAAATAGTCGGCAGTCGGCAGTCAGCAGTCGGCAAAAAATAGTCGGCAGTCGGCAGGAAATTGGAATTATAAAACTTAAACACACACATATGAGACACACAACACTAATGGCAGTCCTGATTGTGGCTTTGACGCTGCCCGGTATTTTCAGTACGGGGTATGCAAAGGAGGCAAAGAAGGATGAAAAACAGGCGAAAGCCAAGCCGGCTGAGAAGGATAAAAAGGCCGACAAGGATAAAAAGAAGGAAGATACCGTGTACAATTCCGCACTGGTGTCGGGATTGAAATGGAGGAGCATAGGGCCGGCGTTCACTTCGGGGCGAATAGCCGATTTTGCGGTCAATCCGAAGAACCACAGTGAATGGTTTGTTGCGGTTGCATCGGGCCACCTCTGGAAAACTGTGAACAACGGCACTACGTTTGAACCTGTTTTCGACAATAACGGGGCCTATTCGATGGGCTGCATCATCTATGACCCGAACAACACCAATGTGCTCTGGCTGGGCACAGGCGAGCATAACCACCAGCGTTCGCTTGGTTACGGCAACGGGGTGTATAAAAGCTGCGACGGGGGCAAGAGCTGGAAATTCATGGGTCTTAAGGATTCGCGCCAGATTGGCAAAATCGCTGTTGATCCAAGGAATTCCGACGTGGTATTCGTGGCTTCAGAAGGTTCGGTTTGGGGGCCGGGAGGCGACCGCGGCATGTACAAAACCACCGACGGTGGCAAGACCTGGAAGAAAGTCCTCGAGATCAGCGAGAACACGGGTGTGAACAACATCGTTATGGACCCGAGAAACCCTGATGTGATGTATGCTTCGTCGGAACAAAGGCGCAGGCATGTGTTCACCAAGATAGGCGGGGGTCCCGAAACCGCATTGTACAAATCGGTGAACGCTGGCGAAACCTGGGACAAGATGAGCGGCGGACTGCCGTCGGGCGATATGGGCGGCACAGGCCTTGCCATCTCCCCCATCAACCCTGATATCATTTATGCCATCATCGAATCCACTCCCGATGCTTCGGGTTTCTACCGCAGCGCCGATCGCGGGGCTTCATGGCAGAAAATGAGCAACCATTCGGCCCAGGGGCAGTATTATAATGTGATCTTCCCCGATCCCAAGGTCCTTGACAAGGTCTATTCCGTTGAAACTGTTTCACAGTATACCGAAGACGGCGGAAAAACCTGGAAACCGGTAGGCAACAACAAACGCCATGTTGACGACCACGCCATGTGGATAGATCCTGACGATACCAGGCATTTCTTCATAGGAGGAGACGGCGGGGTTTATGAAACCTTCGACGGGGGCAAGGAGTATGTGTTCAAATCAAACCTCCCGGTAACCCAGTTTTACCGCGTACAGGTAGATAATTCATTTCCGTTCTACAATGTCTTCGGGGGCACCCAGGACAATAACAGTTACGGTGGCCCTTCGAGGAGCCTGCGATCCAGCGGAGTCCTCACCGACGACTGGGTGGTGACCCAGGGCGGGGACGGCTTCTGGTGTGCTATAGATCCCGTTGATCCGAATATTGTTTATTCGGAATCGCAGTACGGAGGCATGGTTCGCTTCGACAAGAAAAGCGAAGAAGGAGTTGACATCAGGCCCGAACCGCGCAAGGGAGAAGATTCATACAAATGGAACTGGAATACGCCGCTAATCATCAGTCCGCATGCCCATACAAGGCTGTATACGGCCGCCAACAAAGTCTTCCGAAGTGATGACCGCGGACAGACATGGAAGGTGATCAGCGAGGACCTGACTGCGAATATCGACCGCAATAAGTGGCCTGTGATGGGCAAATACTGGAGCATAGACGCGGTTCAGAAAGACATTTCGACTTCTTTGTACGGGACTATTATTTCGCTTGATGAATCGCCTGTAAAGGAAGACCTGCTTTATGCCGGCACCGACGACGGGCTGATACAGGTGACTGCTGATGCAGGAAAAAGCTGGACTAAGATTGATAAATTCCCGGGGGTTCCTGAAAATACCTATGTAAGCGACATCATGGCTTCGCGTTTTGATGAAAACGTGGTGTTTGCCTCGTTCGACAACATCCTCAGGGATGACTTCAAACCCTACATTCTTAAAAGTTCAGATAAGGGCAAGACCTGGGTATCGATTGCAGGGAACCTTCCCGAGAACGGGACTGTTCACAGCATTCAACAGGATTTCGTCAATCCCGAACTGGTGTTCGCCGGGACTGAATTCGGTGTATTTTTCACTATTGACGACGGCAAGAACTGGATACGCCTGAAATCGGGCATACCTGATGTTCAGATACGCGATATGGCCCTGCAAAAGAGGGAAAACGACCTGGTTATCGCCACTTTCGGACGTGGTTTTTACATCATTGACGACTACAGTCCGCTGAGGCTTCTGAAGAAAGAAAACCTCGACAAGGACTGTTATATTTTCCCGGTAAAGGATGCGTTGATGTACCTGCAGAGCGATTCGAAATACGGGCAGGGCTCAACGGTTTATGCTGCAAAGAACCCCGATTTCGGCGCAACGATCACCTATTATATAAAGGATGTACCGAAGACGAAAAAGGAAATCCGACAGGAAAAAGAAAAAGAACTCTTCAAAAAAGGCGAGCCTATCCCACAGCCAAGCGATGCCGACATGAGGGCCGAGAAACAGGAGATTGATCCTTTCCTCACTTTCACCATCACCGACGAAAAGGGCAATTCCGTGAGGATCATTCATAAAGCCCCATCAAAAGGGATCAGCCGTTTGAACTGGGACCTGAGATATCAGAGTGTAAGAGCAGTGAACGCCGATAAATTCGATCCTATGTCGGATAACGGCAGCGGAGTTCTGGCCATGCCCGGCAAATACACTGTAAATATCAGCCTGACCGCAGGGGGTGAGACCAAACTGTTTGCAGGTCCTGTTGATTTCATCACCAAACCTCTTGATAACCTGAGCATTCCTGCAACCAACAGGCTTGCCGTGGTGGAATTCCATAAAAAGGTCTCTGACCTTACCAGGATGATGCAGGGGACCGAAGAATATACAGAGAACCTGAACAGGAGGGTGATCAGCATGCTCCAGGCGATGAACAGCGTGCCCGGAGTCCCTGCCGAGCTTGTCAAGAAAGCAAAGGATATACAGGCTCAGCTTGACGTGATCCTGAACCAGAAGTTCAACCGCCAGAGCATGAGGCCGAGCGAAGAGGAGAATCCTCCTGCACCGGTAACCCTGAACCAGAGGCTTGGAAAGCTAAGCTGGATCAGCTTCGGAAGTACGGGAGACCCTACATCCACGCAAATGGATGCGTATAATATCCTGCTGGATGAGTTTCCGCCGGTTTACAAGCAGGTGAAACAACTGGGTGAAGTGGATGTTCCACAGCTTGAGAAAGCCCTGGAGGCCATTGGCGCACCGGTTACGCCGGGGAGGCTGCCGGAGTGGAAGAAATAATGTACGATGTACAAATGATATGAACCCCGCTTTGCAATGCAAAGCGGGGTTCTTGATTTAGATTTTTATTTTCACTCCGAAGTTCAGGCCCACATTATTAAATGGATAGGAGTTTTTCAGTTCCTGGTTGGGAGAACCCGCATCGCTAACAAATCCTGTGAGGTCCTTTACAAATTTGACCTCTTTCTGGTTTGTGGGGAGGCTCCCCAGTTTGTCTTCACCGTTGACTGTATATTTTGTATACTTTCCTTTGGTGGGTGCATAGGCCATGGCGTCGTAATAAATTTCGACATAAATGGCAAGCATGTCACTCAGGTCGAAATCGCATCCCAGGGCTGCAGAACCGCCGATTGATACACCCCCTGAATATTTGAATATTGCTATCTGGTTGACATTGCCCACCGTTTCATCGATCTTGCATTTGATGGAAGGAAGCACCCCAACGATCACTCCTACCCTGGCATAAGGAGATACACTGCCCATATCAAAGTCGGGCTGTATGAGGATGGCGGGAACCAGTTGCAGCATATTGCCCGAATACCTGAGGTTGCCTGTGGGGGCTCCAAGAGGGGTGCCGGGAAGGTCGATTTTAGTGCCGAAGCCAAGGCGGTAAGCAAAGCCAAGTTCAATGGCCATAAAGTCGTTAAGAAAAATACCTGCTCTCACAACGGGAGCGAAACCTTTTCCAAGGCCTACCGGGTGAACCTTGGTCGCATCCTGGTAAAGATCGTAGGTACGGGCGGTATTTATACCTGCCCCTACGCCCAGGGATACATAGAACGAATTCTGAGACTGGGCTACTGCCATGGAAACCAGGCAGATAAAAAGTAACATCATTCTTTTCATAGCTTTGGATTTTCGTGAGATGTAAATTATCGCATGCAATTTAAATAAAAAAAACGGATCGCTTGATTTAACAATCTTTCTAATTTTGTTTCAAGATATTCACATCTCCCTTGGCCCGCAAATCGTATTTCCGAGATATTCTATCAGTTTTTGGCAGCAATTTAAGCGTTACCATCAGCAACCTGGTCATAGGGATAATCCTTTCGAGGGTCCTGGGCGCTGCGGGTTTCGGTTTGTACTCATCACTTATCGTAGTCCCCATCATCGTGATAGGATTCACCCAGCTGGGCATACGCCGGGCGACCATCTACCATATAGGCCAGAAAGACATCAACGAGAACAACCTGGCATCGGCCCTGATACTGCTGTGGTTTTACACCTCATTTTTAAGCATCATTATCTGCGGACTTGTTTTCTTTTTCTCGGCCAGCCAACCCTATGACCCCCTGATGGTGGTGCTGATACTGCTCACCATCCCATTGCTGCTGATGAACCTTTTTTCGGGAGGGATATTTCTTGGCAGGGAGGAGATCCTGAGGGCCAATATCATCAATGCAGGCCCCACCCTGCTGACCCTGGTGCTTACAGTGCTTTTTGTATGGTTCATGAAACTCTGGGTCCTTGGCGCCTTTATCTCAATTTTCGCTGCCAATTTTATCATGTTCTTTTTCCTGTACCGCACCATCATCATTGAATACAGGTACAAGATCACCTGGAAATACCATGAAGGGCTGATGAAGAGCATGGTGAGGCTGGGGCTTGTCAATGCAGTTGCTATCTTCGTGATGCAGCTCAATTACAGGCTGGATGTGCTTATGCTGAAAAAACTGTCGACCCTCGAGCAGGTCGGTTTTTACGCTGTGGCTGTGCAGATTGCCGAGCAGGTGTGGCATATACCCTATGCCATAGAGACCATCATTTTGAGCCGCAGCGCCAATACCGACGACGACGAGGGGGTTACCCGCATTGTTGCCACAATTTTCAGGTTTTCCATGGTGGCGGGGTTCGCGGCAGCAGTGGCCATCTATTTCGCAGCCCCATACCTGATCCCCCTGATCTTCGGCAAAGAATTCATCAGCAGTGTACCCATGATACAGGCAATACTTCCCGGTGTGCTTCTCCTGGCGGGTTTCCGTATACTCAACAGCCGGCTTACCGGAAAAGGCAAGCCTGAAGTTGCGATCTACACTTTTGTCCCGGCTCTTGTCCTCAATTTCATTGCCAATATCTTCATGATCCCGAAATTCGGCGGAATGGGCGCCGTATGGTCCACTAATATCAGCTACACGCTTGGTTCAATCGCTTACCTGGTGATGTATTCGAGAAAGATCAAAATGCCTGTCAGGGAGATCCTTTTATTCAAAAAATCGGATTTTACTTTTTTCCGGAAGCTTTCTGCCCGAGGTCAGAGTAATAAAGCGAGCGGTTGATATCCCCGAGGTCGTAATACAGGTCTGCAAGCGAAATATAAGCCCTGGCGTTTCCGGGGTCAATCACCAGCACCTTATTGTAGCAGTCCAATGCCGTCTTATACTGCCCGATCTGGCGGTAGGTCGTCCCGAGACTGATCCAGGCCGGGCTCAGCGATGGATCCACATCCGCAGCCCTCTGAAAATAATACACTGCCGAATCGTAGCGCTTTTCGATGAGCAGGAAAAAATTGCCAAAATCATTCAATGTATTGTATCCCCTGGGGTAAACGCTTAGCGAAAGCTCCAGATGTGTTTTAATGTTGTCGCGCACGACCTGTTTCACCATGCCGTACCTCCGGAAATCCTCATCCGCATACACCGTATTAAGAAGGTATTCGGCATACTGGTAATTAGCTTTGGCTGAATGCCCAAGGTGTGGGATGTCTTTTTTGAACAACGACAACATATCCCTCCAGGCGTCATTCCTGTTTAATGTCATCAGCCCCCATGGTACAAGGATAACAATAACCATGGCGATGATCTTGATGCGTGAATCCAGTTCTATGGTTAGGCTGTTGGGTTCGGTGCCCGACAGCTTGAAGATGATGAATACCAGTGCGATGACAAAGCCCAGGGATGCAAGGAAAACGAAGCGCTCGGCTACGACCCCTGTCACGGGAAGGAGAAGATTTGAGTACATGAAGATTGAAACAAGGTACCAGAGTACTGCAAATGATACTAATTTTTTACTGCGGATGTTGAAGAGGGTGTAAACCAGCAATATCGCGTAAACCACTACCGACAGCTGGACCAGCGGACTTGCAAGGGAAGTCAGCCTGACCATGTTATAGCCGTAATAGTATAACAATGGATGGGGATAGAACAGTATCTTCAGGTAAAACAGAAGCGACAGCATGGCCGTGCCCAGCCTCAGCCAGAGGCTCTTTTCGAAATACAGGGCGTTCTCAAAGTAGAAATTACTGCGGGGGCTGTGGTGGAGGAAAAACCTGGGGATAAGGAAGGCGGCAAGTGCGGCTATGACAAGCATAATGCCTATGCTCAGCAAGGCTTTTGGCTTCAGTTCGCTGAAGTAGTAGAGAACAAGGATATAGAGCCCGATGAATGGGAGAGCCGACTGCTTGCATAAGAAAGCAAGTACGAACCATGTGCAGGTATAAATTACGAATCTGGGCTTCCTTGAGTAGGTATAGGTAAGCAGGCTGTACAAACCCAGCATTCCGAAAAGATAGGCCAGTATCTCATCCCTGTTCCTGAGGCTTGCAACTACCTCGGTATGAACCGGGTGCGCCATGAAAACCACGGTGATAAGCACAGGAAACAGTATATTGTAATTGAAAAGCAGCCTCTGTAAAACGTAGAAAGTGAGAAGTGAAGCGAAAAAATAAAATAAGACATTGATGAGATGGCTTGTGCCGGGCTTTTCGCCCCAGAGACCGTATTCAACTGCGAAAGTCGCCTTGGCGACCGGCCTGTAATCATTCGTTTGGCCGCCTGTGTTCTTGTCCTCGTCGATGAGGCAGGATGAAAATATCGCAGGAATAGCTTTGAATCCCTGCCTCACCATCTCGTTTTTCGTAAGCAGGGTATCGTCAATCGTGAATTTGTTTCTTGCGGTGTTGCCGTAGAGCAAGAATGCCCAGGCGAAGATCAGTGAAATGATGATGAGGTTGGCTTTACGCGGCAATGCGGGCATGAAACCCGGGCCTGGTTCGTATAATCCTGTATGAGCCAGCAGGTCTTTTGCAGATCTCTTTTTACCGGTGTTCTTTTTCATCAGGTTTTTCTCTCACACGGATCACGATTCACGGATCACGATTATTCGCACCAATTGCTTATTTCATTTGCGTGCTCATTTCGGCTGCGCCGAACACGATTCACGTGGTTTGTCTTTGCTGTATCTCCCTTGTAAGCAGTACAAAATCATCGACGCTGAGCTGTTCGGCACGGGTTGTAAGAAAAGGCAGTGAGGCCTCGTCATTTATCAGCAAAGTTAAGGGCTTAAGCGCATTATGCAATGTTTTTCGCCTCTGGTTGAAAGCTGTTTTCACAACTTTCACAAAGAAGGCCTCATCACAATCCAGGCTTTGCCTTGAATTTCTTGTAAGCCTTATCACTGCCGATTTCACATTGGGCGGAGGGTTGAAAACCCCGGGACTGACGGTCATCAGGTATTCAATATCATAAAAAGCCTGGAGGATGACGCTGAGGATGCCATAGGTTCGTGAGCCTGGTCCCTCGGCCAGCCTTTCTGCGACTTCTTTCTGGAACATGCCAACCACGACCTTCACCCTGTTGCGGTGTTCAAGGGCTTTAAAGAGGATCTGGGAAGAGATATTGTATGGAAAATTCCCGAGTATGGTCATGGGTTCGTCAGAACGGCCGGGTCCGGGAAAATTCGCCAGGGGATAGTCAAGGAAATCGGCCTGTATCAGCCTTGCTGTGATTGCCGGGTATTTCCTGCGCAGGTATTCAGCCGACTCCCTGTCCACCTCGAGATAATAGGCATCATGGGACGAGTCTTCAAGCAGGTACTTTGACAGAACACCGGTGCCGGGGCCGATTTCGAGGACCAGCCTTGGTTCGGCAGGGACGGCAGCAAGGATTTTTCCTGCAATATTCTCGTCATGCAAAAAATGCTGGCCCAGGTGTTTTTTCGGTCTTACCATATCATTGCATCTTATCGCCCCTGAGGGACCTGTAACGTTTTCGTGCTTCCGGGACGAAGAGGCTGCCGGGGTAGTTGTTCAGAAGGTCCTGGTACAGGGCCATTGCCCCCTGTTTATCGGCCATCTGCACCTCATGGATCCCGGCCCTGTTCATAATGGCTTCATCGGTGATGATATCCATAGGATGACTCATGATAACGATGGCAAACATGGAGTCAGCCATTTTAAAGTTCCCGAGTTTGAGATATATTTCGCCTTTGCGGTAGATTACATTATCGAGTATGGGATGGGTTTGAAAGCGCTGAGGGATGGAATCAAGAGTTTGCAGTGCCTTGACTTCAGTATTCCTGAAATCGGCCAGTTCGGCCCTTGAATAGAAGCCAAGTGCGACGGTGTTGCTGTCGGGATCATAATTATTGCTGATAAGCATGGCAAGCTTCATTGCATCATTGGCAATGAACTTGGATGTGGCTGCTTTCAGTATGTCGAGCTGGGCTTTGGCCCATTCAAATTCACCGATATAGTATGAAAGGCGGGCATTCCTGAATTTTGCTTCCTGCCCTGTGGCATCATTTTTGAAATCGCGGTAAACCTGCTGATACATTACAGTGGCAGTCCACATATCTCCTTTATAAATATGGATATCTGCAAGTTCCATTTTAACATCAGCGCGGTCTTTACCGCTCATGCCGTTCCATTCGAGGACCTTGTCGAGGAGGTCAAGCGCGGCATCGGCATCGGCAAGGTAAAATGCATCAAGATGTGCAAGGTCCATGGCCAGCCTTGCCGCTTCAGGGTCATTATCCCACTTCGCCAATTCGGCAAGCATGGATTTTTGCAGTTCGGCAAGATCTTTTTGCTTTGCCCCCGGGTCAGCTGTGAGCAGGAGGTATTTCGTATGCAAAAGCTCCCTGCGGGCAGCTTCATGAAAAGAGCAGGAAGCGCCTTTGGAAATGACATATTTATATGCTTCCCCGGCCACCTTGTAGTCGTTGTTGGAAATGGCAAGATGAGCAAGTTCCATCACCCGTCCTCCATCCTCTTTTAGCCGGCGGTCCAGGGCTTTGGCCTGGATGAAGGCCAGTTCGAAGTCTTTTTCCTGGACCGAATACCACCATAAAAGCTCTGAATAACCAACATTACCGGGGTCTTTCTGGATACGTTCAAGAAGGATGTTCCTGAGGTCGGTATGTTTTGTGTTATCGTCATCCTGGGCCAGCAGGACCTGCAGACGGTCCCTGACATTGGTCGCGTAGTTCATGTCGGCGTCGAGGAGGCCGAGGTACTCCTCCATGGCTCCTTTGAAATTACCCATTCTCTCGTAAGCCCCGGCCAGCTCGAAACCCAGGTTGCGCATTTCGGGCAGGAGTTCGCGGCCTTTTTTATAGGTGCTGATCACATAATCCATTTCACCTTTGGCATAGAAGGCATTTGCAAGTTCCACAACCTGGTTTATCTCGGCGGGGACGTGTTTCAGCGCATCATCGTAGAGTTTCTTCGATTTGGCAATATTGCCTTCCCTGAAATATACATAGCCCAGATCCACCTCATATTTCAGCGTATTCTTATCATTTTTCTGCTGGGCTTTAACGATCTTTTTGGCCTCGTCATAAGCCTGTGTCTCGACAAGGCAATAGAGGTAGTAGGTGTAATTGTAAAATGAAGGGGTGCGTGTGTAGATGTGCTGGTAAAGCTCGGCGGCCTTTTCGTAATTCTTTGCCTGGAAGAACTGCTGTGCCATCTGGTCCTCGTTGTTCGCTGTCACGGCTTCCTGCTGAAAGGGCAGGATTGTGCCGCCGGCGGGGTGGTCCTGGGCGCGGGAGCTGAGGGAAATGAGGATAAGTAGCGAAGTAGCGAAGTAGCGAAGTAGCGAAATGGGAAAAAGGTGAAAAGCGAAGCTCTTAGCATCGCCACTGTATGCGCGCAACATTGCACCGCAGCTGGTCGCTAGCATATTTGCAATGCGGCTGGTCGCTCGCATATTTGCATAAGCCGCTACGGTGTTGCGGAGCGATATGATGATATACTCCTCCAGCCAATCCCAGGCTCCTTGCACCTGATGCGGCTTATGCAAAATGCTTAGCTCATGGTAAGGCTCCTGCAAAATGCGTCGCTCATAACACGAATTATCCAAAATGCTTCGCTTCAGCACATTAAACTTTATTATCTATTACTGTTCAGCAGATTTACTGCAAGCCAGGCCATGAGGCCCATGCCGGTTTTGATTGCCGACTCATCAACGGTGAAACCGGCGGTATGCAGGTTGGGGCCAATTCCAATTGCAGGATCGGCAATGCCCAGTCCGAACAGGCATCCCGGGGCCTGCTGTGCAAAATATGCGAAGTCCTCGGCACCCATTTTAGCTTCCATAGGTTTAACGTTGCTTTCGCCCAGATATTCTCCTGCAACTGAGATGAGCCTTTGAGTCATCTCTTCATTATTGAACAGATAGGGATATCCCCTGTCGATGGTGATATCGCAGCTTCCGCCCATGGCTTCGGCAGTGCCTCCGGCGATAGTGCGGATAAGTTTATGGACTTCGCTCCTCCATCCTTCATCAAATGTCCTTACAGTACCTTCGAGCCTTACGGTATCGGGGATCACATTCGTGCGGCCCTCCCCTGTTATTTTGCCCACTGTCACAACCGTTGAAACCAATGGGTTTGCGTTCCTGCTGACGATCTGCTGCAATGCAATTACGATATGCGAAGCAATAAGAATGGGATCTATGGCAGTCTGGGGCATGGCTCCATGACCACCCTTGCCTTTTACCGTAATATAAAACTCATCGGTCGAGGCCATGAACATGCCCGGCCTGAAGCCTGCCTGTCCGGCGGAAAGGAAAGGGAATACATGCTGGCCCAGGACGTATGCAGGTTTCGGGTTTTCCATCACCCCTGCTTCTATCATCTGGATTGCTCCTCCGGGATAGGTCTCTTCAGATGGCTGGAAAAAAAGTTTGATGGTTCCTCTGAACTGGTCTTTAAGCCCGTTCAGGATCTTTGCCGCTCCAAGCAGGCAGGCCATATGCACATCATGCCCGCAGGCATGCATTATGCCGGGATTTGCCGAGCAATATTCAACTTTATTGGTCTCTGTGATCGGCAGCGCATCCATATCGGCCCTCAATGCAATGCAAATGGCTTGCTTATCGCGGCCTTCGATGATCCCGACGATACCAAATCCGGCTACATTATCCTTATATTGAATACCGTATTCGCTCAGCTTTGAAGCAATGAAATCCATGGTATTCTTCTCCTGCTTCGACAGCTCGGGATGTTTATGTATATGGCGGCGGATGGCGACAACTTCTGAATAATATTCATCTGCCTTCCGACGGATGATATCAATTATCGGGTTCATAATCGGTCTAATTATGCATCAAAGGTAAGGGAAAAATAGCGAAATCGCTCGCAGTTTCACAAAGCTGCTGTTCTCTTGCATCTTTACAAATGCCGCTGTTCGCTCGCAGATCACACAAGACGCATAGTAATGCGCGAAGCATTTTGCACAAGCAGCCTCAGGTGCGAGGAGTGAGTCTCAACTGGATTGGCCCAGGTATAATTATGAACAAACGACGCTGCAACCGTAGCTGCGGTGCAAATATGTGAGCGAAACTACAATGGAATATTCCCGTGCTTTTTGGGAGGATTCTGCTTGCTCTTATGCTGCGTAAGCTCGAGCGACTGGATGAGCTTCATACGCGTCTGCTTCGGCATTATGATCTCGTCGACATACCCCAGTTCGGCAGCCTTGTATGGGTTCGCGAAAGTCTTGCGGTAATTGTCGACTGCTTCGGCCCTGTCTTCTTCATTCAGCTTGCCTTTGTGAATGATATTTACGGCACCTTCGGGGCCCATGACTGCAATCTCGGCTGTTGGATATGCAAAATTGATGTCGCCTCCGATATGCTTGCTCGACATCACGCAGTAAGCGCCTCCGTAGGCTTTGCGGGTGATTACGGTGATCTTGGGGACTGTTGCCTCGCAAAATGCATAGAGCAGTTTTGCACCGTGCTTGATGATGCCGCCGAACTCCTGGTTTGTGCCGGGAAGGAAGCCGGGCACATCTTCGAAAGTGATGAGGGGGATATTGAACGCATCGCAGAACCTGACGAACCTGGCTCCTTTGAGTGATGAATTGATATCGAGGACGCCTGCGAGAAATGCCGGCTGGTTCGCAACAATGCCCACCGGTTTGCCCCCGAGGCGTGCAAATCCGACGATAATATTACCTGCAAAATGCGGCTGGACTTCGAAGAAGTTATGATTATCGACGACTGTCGTGATGATCTCTTTGATGTCGTAAGGTTTGTTGGGATCGGCGGGGACTATGTCCTGCAACTTTTCATCCTGCCTCATGATATCGTCTGTGCATGGGATGGTGGGGGGATCGGCCATGTTGTTCGAGGGAAGGAAACTGAGAAGTTCCCTTATCATCATAATGACCTGCTCGTCGTTTTCGGCTGCAAAGTGCGCCACACCGCTTTTGGAGTTGTGTGTCATTGCGCCGCCGAGCTCATCCATCGTCACTTCCTCGTGGGTCACTGTTTTGATGACTTCAGGGCCTGTAACAAACATATAACTGCTTTCCTTGACCATAAAAATGAAGTCGGTCATGGCGGGTGAATACACTGCACCGCCTGCGCAGGGGCCCATGATCGCTGAGATCTGGGGGATCACGCCGGATGCCTGTACGTTGCGGTAAAAGATATCGGCATAGCCTGCAAGGCTTTCAACACCTTCCTGGATACGTGCGCCGCCTGAGTCGTTGAGGCCTACCAGGGGAGCTCCCATGCTCATAGCCATGTCCATGATCTTCACGACTTTTTCGGCATTGGCGCGGCTCATGGTCCCTCCGAACACGGTGAAATCCTGTGCAAAAACAAAAAGCAGCCGGCCATCGACCTTTCCATAGCCTGTCACCATTCCGTCGCCGGGGATTTTGTTCTTTGACATGCCGAAATCGTGGCAGCGGTGGGTAACCAGCTTATCCATTTCCACAAAGGTATTCGGGTCGAGAAGCAGGTTTATGCGCTCGCGGGCGGTGAGCCGGCCAAGCTTATGGAGCTTTTCGATCTTTTCCTGTCCGCCGCCCAGCTCTGCAGCCTTGTTGCGGTTATCGAATTCTTCTAATTTTTTTTCTAGTGAAATCATGTGTCAAAATTTATATAACGCTTTCGCTCGCATATTTGCAACGCGGCTACGGTTGCATTATTCCAATTTCATCATAAGTTGATGTGCGTCGACAGTATCGCCTTCTTTTACAAGTATTTCGAGTACGGTCTTGTCGTGGCTGGCCTTGAATTCGCTCTGCATTTTCATGGCTTCCACAACCACCAGGGTCTGGCCGGCGATAACCTGTTCCCCGACCTTTACCGGGATCTTCACCACTTTACCGGGCATGGGAGAAACGACAGTATTCTCTTCTTCGGCATCCAGTCCCTGCTTTCGGCTGCTGATATATTTGGATTCCGCATCAACGATCTCTACGTTGAAGGTCTTGGCAAAGGTATTGACAATGTAACTTTTGCTGGTCTCGCCTTCAATAAGCTCCACATTGTATGAATGCCCGTTGTAGACGATGGAATAAACTCCTTTCTCGACCATCACGATGTCGACGTCGTATTTTTGACCGTCAATATCGAGCAGGGCTTTATTGCCGTTCCTGCTGAGTATTTCGATCTTTGCAGAGCGGTGTCCAAGATTTACTTCGAAAGCCATAATTTAATGTACGATTTACAATTTACGATGTACCATTTAAAATTACCAATCACGGTTCACGGTTCACGGTTAAAGACGGAGGACGTTTCGTTTGCGTCCGAAATCCTTCCAGTTAGAGCCGAGTTCGCCGGTATACTGCGGGGGCTGTATGCGTTCGAGTTTGGTGAGGTAGTCAATGAAAGCAGCCATGATGGCCATATCTTCACATTCAGTTCCGCAAGGGCGTGAGGCCAGCAGGAATCGTTCATTCTTCTCTATGAAGTGGGTGTTGTAGTTTCCGCTGTTAAAATCGGGGGTATCCATGATCTTTTCAAGGAACTTGATATTGGTCTTCACCCCGGTGATCTTATACTCATAAAGGGCCCGTTTCATACGTGCGATAGATTCGGGCCTTGTATTACCCCAGGAGATCAGCTTGGTGATCATGGGATCATAATATATCGGGATCTCATATCCTTCGTAAACATAACCGTCGCAACGGATACCCAGCCCGTGGGGCTCGGTGATATGCTTGATTGTCCCGGGATTGGGCATGAAATTATTATCGGGGTCTTCGGCATAGATCCTGCACTGGATAGCGTGGCCACTCTGCCTCAGATCTTCCTGTTTGAAAGGCAGGGGGTTGCCGTTTGCGATATTGATCTGCTCCTTCACCAGGTCAACACCGGCAACCCTTTCGGTAACAGGGTGTTCTACCTGGAGCCTGGTGTTCATCTCGAGAAAATAATACTCCAGGCTGTCGCTTACAATAAATTCGATAGTGCCTGCCCCTTTATAATTCACGGCTTTGGCAGCTTTAACTGCCTTTTCACCCATTTCTTTCCTGAGTTCGGGGTTCATCAACGGCGACGGAGTTTCCTCAATGACTTTCTGATGCCTTCTCTGGATTGAGCACTCCCTTTCAAAAAGGTGGACCGCATTTCCGTGATTATCGGCAAGTATTTGGAATTCAATATGATGAGGAGATTGTATGTATTTTTCAATATAGACCGAATCGTTGCCAAAGGCGTTCATGGCTTCAGACCTGGCCATTCGAAAAGAAGATCCGACTTCCTCAATGATTTTTACAAGCCTCATGCCTTTGCCCCCGCCGCCTGCCGATGCTTTGATCATTACGGGGAGACCTACCTCCTTTACGATCTCCAGGGCATGCTTTTCATCCCTGATCTTTTCGGTGGTGCCCGGGACGACAGGAACGCCTGCCGCGATCATGGTAAGGCGGGCCGTGATCTTGTCGCCCATGGTGGTTATGGCATAAGGATCAGGTCCTATAAAAATGATGCCTTCTTCCTGGCAGCGGCCGGCGAAAGCAGCATTTTCAGAGAGAAAGCCGTATCCCGGATGTACAGCATCGGCTCCCGAGGCTTTCGCAGCCCCTATGATGGCTTCTATATTGAGGTAACTTTCACGCGATGGTGCCGGCCCGATATTATATGCTTCATCGGCATACCTTACATGCATGGAATTACGGTCGGCATCCGAAAAAACAGCAACCGACCTGATCCCCATCTCACGGCATGAACGCATGACTCTTACTGCAATTTCACCTCGGTTGGCAACCAGTACTTTTTTGATCATTTGCACTTGATTAATCTGAAACAGGGCGCGAAATTACGACATATAATAATATACACGTCAATCTATGTATATGTAATCTATAAATTTCATTGTGAACAGGTTAACAGCTAGAAAATTTTTATCAACCACTTCCTAGAGCAAAGCATTTTTTACGATCTTTGGGGCCTGTTACCAAATTTACCTGATGCGGCAGAAATTTAATTTCCTTTTCCTGGTTTTCATCCTGGTTTTATCTGCAGCATGCACGCATGAGAACCGGAAAGCAGAAAAACAAACCGAACCTGCTCCCGTCCTATCCGCTGTCGACACAAAGCGTTACAGCCAGCTTCTTTCGGACCTGGACGATCTCAAGGCCGATGACTGCCTGAAAAATGCATCGCTTGGATATTTCATCATCGACATCACCAGGCAGGACAATAAAACGGTTATTGCCGAATACGATCAAACACGTGCCATGATGCCTGCTTCGACCCTGAAGCTGTTTGTCACGGCCCCCGCCCTGGAGATCTTTGGCAATCCTGTCATCCCTGAAGTCACCGTAACCAACCAGCACAGCATAAACTGGAGGGCTTCGAAGCTTTTGCGCAAGATAGGCGGCAAACTTTACAACCATAACACCAAAGATGCAGGCGTGCAGGGGATACTGGAATTCTGGAAGGCAAAAGGGCTTGACACCAAAGGAATGTATTTTGAAGACGGCAACGGGTTATCGAGGAATAATGCCATCTCTCCGAAGCAGCTGGTCGATGCCCTTTACATCATGACCAATTCGAAATATTACCTTCCTTTTTATGAATCCCTCCCGATAGCGGGTCTCACCGGCACATTGCATAAAGCACTGAGGGGCACGGCCGCCGAAGGCAGGGTGAGGGCAAAGACCGGTACCATTGCAGGGGTTAAAAGTTTTGCAGGTTACGTGAAAAGCGTATCGGGCCGTGAACTGATCTTTTCTATCATTGTAAATGATTACACCTGCCGCACCAAGCTGATCAAAAAGAAACTCGAAGCTATCCTTCTGCGGATGGCGGAGGTGTAAACCCTGATATTCCCCCGCACCAGGCTGATCAAAAAACGAGACTATTTCACTGCGGATGGCGGAGGCGTAATTCCCTATTTCTTGAACTTGTGTGATGTGGTTGCGGGCTGCGAGCAGTCGCGGGTCTTGGTTTCCTTGTCGCGGTAGTAATAGCTGTATTTCTTACTGCAGGAGGCGGCTGCAAGGCCCAGGATGAGGGCAATTACCAGTATTTTTTTTCGGCTCATCGACCAGGGGGTTCAGATCTCAGTTATTATAAGAATGACTGGAGTTCATATAATTTACGGTACACCCCGTTGAGTTCGATGAGTGCTGTATGTGAGCCCCTCTCAACTATTTCTCCTGCCTGGAGGACGATGATCTCGTCGGCAAACTGTATGGTTGAAAGCCGGTGTGCGATGACGATGGAGGTGCGGTTTTTCATGAGGTTTTCGAGAGCCTGCTGCACCAGTCTTTCGCTTTCGGTGTCGAGTGCCGATGTGGCTTCGTCGAGTATCATGATGGGCGGGTTCTTGAGCACGGCCCGGGCTATGCTAAGCCTCTGCCTCTGTCCGCCCGAAAGTTTGGTCCCCCTGTCGCCTATGTTGGTCTGATAACCCAGTGGCATATTTTCAATAAACTCATGAGCATTCGCAACGCGGGCAGCAGCTACGACATCCTCTTCGGTAGCCGTCTCCATACCAAAAGCAATATTATTAAAAACGGTATCATTGAACAGTATGGTCTCCTGCGAAACGATGCCCATAAGTCCTCTCAGGTCGTTGATGACCATGTTCCTGATAGGGATGCCGTCGATGAGGATATCGCCTTTGATGCAGTCGTAAAAACGGGGCATGAGGTCGACCATTGTGGATTTCCCTCCTCCCGATGGCCCGACCAGGGCTATAGTCTTGCCTTTGGGGATCACCAGTTTAATGTCTTTCAGCACTTCCTCCTGTACATAGGCGAAAGTGACGTGTGAGAATTCAATCTCTTTATCAAATGATTTCTTGCTGACGGCTTGGGGGATCTGCTCAATCACTTCGGGTTCATTCATAACCTGCTCTATCCTGTCCATCGAGGCTGCGCCTTTCTGGAGGTTATACCAGGCCTGGGTGATGGTCTTGGCGGGGTTGATGATCTGCGAGAAGATCACCATGTAGGTAAGGAATGTGGCTGCATCGAGGAGGTTGCCGGGGGTGAAAACCAGCTGGCCGCCAAACCAGAGAACTATGCTGATGACGACGGCTCCGAGGAACTCGCTGAGAGGCGAGGCCAGGTCACGTTTGCGGTACAGCCTCACCATCAGGCGGTAGAAGTGGTTGTTTGTCTTTGCGAACCTCTCGTTTGCAAAATCGATGGCGGTGAAAGCTTTAATGATCCTGAGTCCCGAGAGGGTTTCTTCAATAATTGAAAGGAGCACGCCCATCTCGCGCTGGCCTTTGTCGGAGGTCCGCTTGAGGCTTTTCCCGATCTGTCCAATGATCAGCCCTGATATCGGCAACAGTATCAGTATGAATATCGTGAGCCTGGGGCTGATACCGAAGAGGACGGCCATGTATGCCAGGATGGCGATGGGGTCGCGGAAGAACATCTCGAGGGAGCTCATGATGCTCCATTCAACTTCCTGGACGTCGGTGGTCATTCTTGAAATGATATCGCCTTTGCGCTGCTCATTGTAATACCCCAGCGGCAGGATGAGCGCTTTATAGTATAGCTGGCTGCGGAGATCCCTCACAACGCCGTTCCTTACGGTGGCCAGGAAGAACATGGCAAGGTAGCGGAAAAGGTTGCGGAGGAAGAACAGAACAACGATGGTGATGCTGATATACATCAGCATTTGTTTTTCGCCGCTCTCGACTATCATCTTTCCAAAGAAATAATTAAAGTTATCCTGGATAGATGAGAAGTCAAGCATCTTCGTAAGGTCGCCGAAAGAATGTGCATTTGAAAAGTTCATCGCCGGTGCGACCGGGACTACTTTCACTTTTTGAAAGAGCATGTTCAGGACCGGGATGAAGAGGGTGAAAGAGACCAGTGAAAATAAGGTCGAAAGAATGTTGAACAGGATGTTTAAGCTGGCAAAAAGCCAGTAGGGCTTGGCAAATCCCAGTATCCTGAGCAGTTTTTTCATGATGGCAAATATATGAAATAAATATCAGGGAATATTACCTTTGTGCAATAATCAGGTTGAATGCATTTCAGGGTTACTTCCATCACAACAAAACTGCTGCTCCTGTTCATGTTTGTGGGATTGGCTTCTGTCACCGTAGTGGGGATTTACTCATTTTATTCGGCCCGCGATGCGATAGTAAAACGCACCATGGACCAGCTTATTTCGGTGAGGGCAGTCAAGAAGCAGCAAATCGAATATTTTTTTACCGAAAAGACCAGGAATCTTGAATTCCTGTCGAAGAGCAATGACATGAAGGTTTTTGTTGCAGGGACTCAGGGATTGACTCCCTTACAGGCCACCCGGAGCCGTGAACCGGGAACCGTGAACCGTGAACCGGAAAACGGGAGCCGGAAGGTGGGAGCCGGCGTTAATGAAGCTCTTAACAACATTCGTTTTTTTATCGGCTGTTACGGTTTACCGGGCATTTTTCTTATCAGGGGAAGCCTTGACAAACCATCTGTAATTTCGCTGAACGACAGCAGTGCTGCCCTGTCTGCCAGGGAGTATTCCCGGTTCGTCCAATTATGGAGGTCAATGCAGGATAATGATTCAATGGCTGTTATCGACCTGTTCAGGAAATCAGACACCGATACCCTGCCCGCATGTTTCCTGGGCAGGGGTATCAGGGATGTATCCGGAAAGCTTGCCGCGGCAGTGATACTTGAAGTTTCTTCGCTCGACATCAACCGTATCATGCTGCAGAACAACAGCAGGATAGGACTGGGGCAGAGCGGTGAAGCCTATTTGGTTGGGCATGATTTGCTGATGCGGTCAGAATCCCGTTTTATTCAGGGATCGGTGCTAAAAACCACTGTAAATTCACTGAGCGCACAGAGGGCTATCTCTCACAGGACCGGCGCGCTTGTGACCCCCGATTACAGGAATATCAAAGTATTCAGCGCATACGAACCTATCAATGTGCAGGGGTTGAACTGGGTCATTCTGGCCGAGATAGACTATGCCGAAAGCCTGATTCCGGTTGACAGGATAAGGAATGATATTGTGCTGGTTTCGCTGGTCATTTCCCTTTTTATCCTGGCCATCGCCAGGCTGATCTCCATCATGATCACCCAACCCCTGATCCGTTTGAAGAATGCTGCGCTCAAGGCTGGCCAGGGCGACTACAGCAGCAGGGTTGATGTGCGGTCGACTGACGAGATAGGAGCCCTGGCCCTGACTTTCAACACTATGATTGACAGGATCAGGGAGGAACGTTCGAGAAGGCTTTCGGCCATGTTCGACGGGCAGGAGATGGAAAGGCAGAGGGTTTCGAGAGAGCTTCACGACGGGCTGGGCCAGAAGCTCGTTGGTGCCAAGCTTCAGCTTGAAAACTGCGAAGGTGAGGACTTTAAATGTTTGCAAAAGACCTATGTGGAGATCAGGAATGTTTTCGGGTCGCTGATCGATGAAACAAGGCAGATCTCGAATGACCTCATGCCCCCGGCCCTGCATGAGCTGGGGTTGGCCAATGCACTTGAAAATTTATGTATTACTGCAGGCCGGCAGACCGGGATTGAGATTGGTTTTTTTTCGCATGGGTTTAAAGACTCCCCCGACGACAAGACCATAGTGTACCTTTACAGGATGGGGCAGGAAGCGTTAAATAATGCAATCCGTCATTCAGGGGCTGGAGTCATCAACATGCAGCTTATTGAAAACAAAGAGAATCTCATCCTTATCATTGAAGACAACGGGAGCGGGTTCGAACAGACCCGGGGCTCTGCGGGCGGGAACGGGCTGTATAACATGAAGGAAAGGGCTGATATACTCGGCGGGACTTTCAGTATTGAAACAGGCCCGGGAAAAGGAACTACAATCAGGGTTAAAATACCGAAAAAGGCATGAACAGAAAGATCAGGGTCTTATTGGTGGATGATCACCAGATCATCCGCGACGGCCTCAGCAACATGATGCTGGAGGCGGGCGACATAGAAGTGTGCGGCTGTGCTGCTGATGCAGCTACTGCATTGGAGATGGCAGGGAAAACCAACCCCGACGTGGTCATAACCGATCTTTCGATGCCGGGCAGGTCAGGCATAGACCTGATCCGCAAGATGGCCGAGAAATTTCCTGCGATCAGGGTGCTGGTCCTTTCAATGTATGTGAGTGAGGATTACATTTTCAACGCCCTTAAGGCCGGTGCCAAAGGTTACCTTCCCAAGCAGGACACCACAAAGACAGAGCTTCTTAAAGCTGTAAGGACAGTGGCAGGCGGGGATGAATATTTCAGCGATACCGCGGCACAGGTGATCTCAAAGCTTTATTCGCATAATGTGAGATCGGCAGGAAACCCCGAGTCGGCTGCGCGCAAAGCCAATCTCACCTCCCGTGAGACCGAAATACTCAGGCTCTATACCGAGGGCCTGTCGAACCTCGAAATAGCCGATCGCCTGAACATCAGTATACGCACCGTGGAAACGCATAAGAACAACATCATGCAGAAGTACAATTTCAAAAGCACGGTCGAGATGGTGAAGTTCGCGATCAGGAACAAACTTGGCGAAGCCTGAACCGGATGCGCTTTGCGACGGTTACTGGGTTTGCAACACTTCGTGCTGCGGTAATCCAGTAACCCAGTCACCCTTCCTACGTAAATCCCTTAGTTTTAATTCAGAACAATCAGTATTCCACAGTTAGCGGGGGTTTCCGTTATTTGCAACATTACATATTGCAATACATGTCAGGGTTGTGTTAACCTGGCTTAATAATATCATCTTAACGGATTAATAACTAAAAATTACAAAAATGTTAGAAACTGGTTCAACAGGCTTTATGCTGTTAGCCGCCAGCCTTGTCATGCTTATGACACCCGGCCTGGCGATGTTTTACGGCGGTCTGGCAACCAAGCGAAACATCCTGGGGATCATGATCCAGAGTTTTGTTTCTCTTGGCTGGACGACCGTGTTATGGGTCACCTTCGGTTATTCGCTCTGCTTCAGCGGCGGCGACGGAGGCATTATCGGGAATCTCGATAAAGCTTTCCTTCACGGCATTACTCCATCAACGATGTACAGCAACGGGAAGATCCCCGAGTATGTGTTCATCGCGTACCAGATGATGTTTGCAATCATCACTCCCGCCCTTATCACCGGGGCTTTCGTAAACCGCGTCAATTTCAAGGCGTATTTCATTTTCCTTACCGTATGGCAGGTCCTGGTTTATTACCCGTTCGTTCATATGATTTGGGGAAACGGGCTGCTGGCACATTGGGGAGTTCTTGATTTTGCAGGAGGCGTTGTGGTTCATGCCACTGCAGGTTTTGCTGCCCTTGCCTCGGTGCTTTATGTAGGTGCGCGCAATGATAAAAATTCAACTCCTAACAGCATCCCCCTGGTTGCAATCGGCAGCGGGCTTTTATGGTTCGGCTGGTACGGTTTCAATGCAGGCAGCGAAGTAGCTGTTGACACGGTGACATCCCTGGCCTTTCTGAACACCGACGTGGCCGCATCTTTTGCAACGGTTGTATGGCTTTTCCTGGAATGGTCACATGCAAAGAAACCCAAGTTCGTAGGCCTTCTCACAGGTTCTATAGCGGGTCTTGCGACGATAACACCCTGCGCAGGGTTCGTACCTTTGTGGTCCGCACCTATCATAGGAGGTGCCGCCAGCATACTCTGCTACCTGGCAGTACAGTTCAAGAATAAGATGAACTGGGACGACGCCCTGGATGTATGGGGTGTTCACGGTGTTGGCGGATTTCTCGGGACCATCCTCCTTGGCGTATTCGCTTTAAAGGCTGTAAACGCATCGGGAGCCGACGGTTTGCTTGCCGGCAACTCCATGTTTTTCCTGAAGCAGGTTGTTGCCGCAGCTGCAGGTGCAGCCTATGCTTTCGTATTCACCTACATCATGCTTATCATTATCAATTTCATCACCCCTGTAAAGGTCGACCCGGATGCTGAGAAGACCGGTCTTGACTATGCAATTCACGGGGAAAAAGCATACGACGAAGGAGCAATTTAAACTTTCATTTACCTGAATAAGGCCGGCCCGCTTAAGCGGGCCGGCCTTATTATTTGCCCCCCACAGGAATCAATGAAGGCAAACCCGTGACTGGACCCTGCCCGCTTTCCCGCCGCAAGCTGCAGGGAATTTAACGGGAAAGATTATATTTCATACCTTTGTATCATGGAAAGCATGCGACAACAGAAAATCTCCCGGATGATCCAGAAAGAGCTCAGCACCTCTTTCCTGCGCGAGGGAAGGAATATTTTCGGAGGAGCCATGATCACTGTCACCAAAGTCAATGTCACCAAGGACATGGCTGTGTGTAAGGTATATCTCAGCCTCTTCAATACTAAGGATAAATCAGCCCTGCTTGCCCTTATAAAGCATCATGGCAAAGACCTCAGGTTCCAGCTTGGGCAGCAGCTTCACAACCAGCTGCGCATCATCCCCGAACTCCAGTTTTTTGAAGATGACTCCCTGGATTATATCGAAAAGATTGATACCCTCCTGAAAACCTGATATCCTCATGCAATACGATCCGATAAAACGTTCACTGGGCAAGGTTTTCAACAAGACCCCTTTCCTGAGAAAAATGTTTTACAAGCTGCTCGACATCCTGCTGCTCAGGTCCTGGCATGTGCGTAAAGAGCTGAGAAAATGGGCTGCATCCGGGGCAGTGAAAGGAAATGTGAATGTTCTCGACGCCGGTTCGGGCTTCGGACAGTATACATATTTCATGTCGGGGCTCAACATCCACGCCAGCATTCTCGCTGTTGACGTGAAGGAAGAGCAGATAGCCGACTGTAACGCTTTCTTCAGGAAAGCACTTATACCCCGGGTTGTTTTTGAAAAAGCCGACCTTACAACATTTGTCATGAATGATCATTTTGATCTTATCCTGTCGGTGGATGTCATGGAACATATAGCCGAAGACGAGAAAGTCTTTGCGAATTTTCATGCTTCTCTCACTCAGAAAGGAATGCTGATCATCTCCACCCCTTCTGACCAGGGCGGCTCCGATGTACATGACCATGACCACGGGGAATCCTTTATCGATGAACATGTTCGCGACGGTTATAACATAAACGACATACAGGAAAAACTGAAGAAGGCTGGTTTCAGCCGCACCGAAGCTGCGTATACTTACGGTAAACCCGGACAGGTCGGCTGGAAACTCTCGATGAAATACCCCATCCTGATGCTCAACACCAGCAAGCTTTTCTTCATCCTCCTGCCTTTCTACTACATCCTCACTTTTCCCTTTGCCCTGCTGTTCAATTATATAGATCTGCATTCGAAGCATAAGAGTGGAACGGGGTTGCTGGTGAAAGCCTGGAAATAAGTAGCGAAATAGCGAAGTAGCGAAGTAGCGAAATAGCGAAATAGCGAAGTAGCGAAGTAGCGAAATAGCGAAGTAGCGAAATAGCGAAACACATCACACAAGCCGCATCAGGTGAGCGGATTGCGAAGCAATATGAGGAGAACGATGAATCAGAGACGAAATGTGGAACCCGCGAACCGCAGCGGTGGTGTGATGTGCGAGCGAATATTGCGTTGTAAACATGTGAGCAAAAAATGAACTTCCCGTTTTACATAGCGCGCCGTTACCTCTTCTCGCGTAAGTCCCACAACATCATCAACATCATTTCGATGATCTCGGCCATCGGCGTCATGATAGTGACAGCAGCGCTTGTGATCGTGCTTTCGGTGTTCAACGGCTTCGCCCGCCTTTCCGAATCCCTCTTCAATTCATTCAACCCCGACATGGCCATCTCCCTGAAAAAGGGTAAAACCTTCGGGGCCGCCGCAGTGGACATCCACCGTATAAAAAATATAAAGGGAGTAAAATATGTGACCGAGGTGATAGAGGAAAACGCCCTGATGAAATACCTCGACAAGCAGTCCATAGTCACCCTGAAGGGTGTCAGCAGCGACTTTGAGAAGATGTGCGGCATAGATACCATGATGGCGGCAGGGCATTTTATCCTTCAGGAGGGTGACCTGAATTTCGCGGTGCTGGGTTACGGGATTGCCGATTACCTCGGGGCTAACCTGAGCGATTACAAGAATCCCATCACGGTGTATGTTGCAAGAAGGGATGCAGCATTCTCGGGTGTTTTCGATAATGCGTTCAATACCGCTTCCATCTTTCCTTCAGGGACTTTTTCGATACAGTCCGATTTTGATGTCAAATATGTTTTGCTTCCCCTGAGGTTTATGAAACAGATCCTTGGGTATAATGATGAACTTACTTCCCTGGAGATCGGGCTGGATAAAAAAGCCGACCCGGCACTGATCCAGAAAGCCCTCCAGGAAGACGTTGGTGATAAATTCATTGTCAAAAACCGTTACGAACAGCAGGAACTGATTTATAAAATCTTCCGTACCGAGAAATGGGCTATAGTGATGATCCTTGCCTTTATCCTGCTTATTGCCACCTTCAATGTGATCGCTTCCATCTCTATGCTGATCCTTGAAAAAAAGAAGGATATTGCTGTGCTCCAGAGCCTTGGGGCCGGCAAAACACTGGTGCAGAGGATCTTCCTGTTCGAAGGACTGCTTATCTCTTTCTCCGGCGCTATAACGGGTTTATTGCTCGGGGCGGGTATCTGCTGGGCCCAGATGCATTTCCACCTGATCAGGCTTGGCGATGCGAACAGCACTTTCGTTGTTTCCACATACCCTGTGCATATGCTGCCGCTTGATTTCCTGATTATCTTCGTGATAGTAATGCTCATCGGAGTTTTGGCTGCGTGGTACCCTGTGTATAATATCCGCAAGGTCGATGCAACCATGATGCGCTCCGAGTAGTCTTTATACCGGAATTAACTGAAACCACATACTATGTCATCACTGAAATTTACAAAACTCCTACTCGTCTTTGTTATCATTCTGCTTTCTGCGGATGTGTTCGCGGGCAGCATTCTTACCGGTTCCGGAAATAATAACGTTCAGTTTGGCTCTGAGAGGTTCCGGTCTCTCAATGTCACTATGGATGTTTGCAGGCTGGATTTCCGCGATGTGATGACCAGGCAGGGCGCTTTCACCGAAATTTATTCAGGAGACCTTGGTTTCAGCAATACTGTTGGCGACCCAAAACTCCCTGTTTATCATAAACTTATACAGGTTCCCCTGGGCGCTGATTACGAAATAAGCATCATCAGCTCACATTTCACTGATTACAGGCTCAGCGATCTTGGAGTTGTTTCCCCTGTAATTCCAGCCCAGGCGCCTCTTTCAAAACATATTACCGATCCTGCTCAGCTTCCTTTTATTATGAACCCAGCGGCTTACCTGCAGAACGCTTTCAGCAATTCATCCCTGGTGAGTGTAGCTTACGTCGGGATCATGCGTGCAGTAGCCCTTGCAAGGCTTGACATTTCTCCCGTTCGTTACAACCCTGTAAGCGGCATGCTGCGTATTTATGACCACCTGGAAGCCAGGATCACTTTCAGGCATCCCGATCTTGAGGCCAGCAATCGTCTTCTTGCAAAATATTCATCTCCCTGGTACCAGGCTTTGTACAGCAGGATCCCGAATTATACCAAAGCCGCGGATTCACTGCAAAGTTCAAGCCCTGCAACGTATGTGATCATCTCACCTCCATGCTTTAAAAACGTCCTCAGTCGCTTCATCGCCTGGAAAACCCGAAAGGGGTTCAGGGTGATTGCAGGCTACACCGATGATCCTGCGGTGGGATCAACCAGGGCAAGCATCAAGGATTACCTGCATGGGCTATACGAAAACCCTCCTGCCGGTTACAATGCACCAAGTTTCGTGCTGTTTGCAGGCGATGTGGACAAGATCCCGGCCTACAATACAAACGGGCATCCCTCTGATATGTATTACTGCGAGTATACCAACGACCATATTCCGGAAGTAACCTACGGAAGGTTTGCTGCAGAGGACACGGTTCAGATGAACGCATATATCGACAAGACCCTTGAATACGAGCAGTACACCATGCCTTCGGATGACTTTCTCGGGGAAGCGGTGATGGTGGCGGGAGCCGATCCGAACTGCGGCCCTCTTTACGGAAACGGTCAGATCAATTACGGAACAAGCAACTATTTTAACACGGCCCATGGTATTCTATCGCATACCTACCTTCAGCCCGAAATGGTTCCCGGCACATACGCTCCTGCCATTCATACCAATGTTTCTGATGGAGTAGCTTTTGCAAATTATACGGCCCACGGTAGCGAGAACGGCTGGGCCGATCCTTCGTTCGGGATCTCCGATATTGCCCCCCTTCAGAACATCCATAAATACTGCCTGATGGTCGGGAACTGCTGCAAAACCTCGAATTTTGCGGTTAGCTGTTTCGCAAAGGAAGTGACAAGGGCCACAGGCAAAGGCGCCCTGGGGTATATAGGATGCTCGGACTATTCTTATTGGGATGAAGATTTCTGGTGGGCCTGCGGTTTCAAGACGGTCAGCACGAACCCTGTTTATGACTCGGCCCACTTAGGGTCGTATGATAAAACCTTCCATGACCATGGCGAACCTTTGCCTGAATACTTTGTAACCATGGGCCAGATGGTGCAGGCCGGCGACTATGCAGTTGAAGAATCCTCTTCGGGGATCAAGTTATATTACTGGGAGACATACTGCCTTATGGGTGATCCTTCGCTATGCGTTTATTACTCAGTTCCGCCGGCACTACAGGCAGAATTCCCTCACCTGGTGCTGCCCGGTACAAGCAGCCTGGCCGTCTCAACCGAACCTTTGTCGTACGTCGCTTTATCTCTTAATGACAGCACCCTGCTTGATGCCCGTACAGTGGATTCCTCAGGACTTGCGGTACTGAGTTTTCCTGCAGTCACATCCCCCAGCTATGCAAGGCTCATCATCACGAAGCAGAACCGCAAACCCCTGATCGACAGCGTTGAATTTCATGATTTTCCCGCAGGGATTGCTGGCAGCAACGCCGGGCACATTGAAATTTACCCCAATCCTTTTACAGATAAATTTTCGGTAGTATGCAATTCAGGCAAAACCGACAAGATCAACCTGGAGATTTACGATGCCTTCGGGAAATGCGTTAAGGAAAAGGAGGGGCAAGTAATGAACCCTTACAAGGCAATTCTCATTGACGGCAGCAGCCTGAGCCCGGGCATTTACTTCTGCAGGTTACAGGGCGGAAGCTGGACCGGAATCATGAAAGTAATCAAGGAAAAGTAAATTTGGTTTTATTTTGCCGTCAGGCTTAATTTTACCTTCCTTACACCTATAACTTCACCTTTTGGATTTGCAGTAGGATCGGTAATGGTTGCGATCAGCGAAAGCTGTGCGGGTTTCCAGTCGGTACTGGTCACTGTGAATTTCTTCGTGTAAGCATATGACCTGGCTGTATCTACACTGGATGTGAGCTGTTCACCGTAAGTTCCGTTTATGGAGGCCCTGAAGGTTTCATTAAAATAATACGGGTTGATATCAGGGGTAGGGCCGGCTTCAGGATCTTTATTTGCCTGGATACCCTCAATACTGTCTTCAACCACATACATGCAGATGTTAGCCCCGGCCGCCAGCTTCCTTTTGAACCAGGTTGTGACATTTGCCGTGATCTCTTTTGAAGTGACATTATAGCTTGCCTGGACGCTCATGCTTGTCATAACCGGTTTCACCATTTGAGATTCAATACCAACGGCCCACTGGTCGGAAGCCACAGGATAAGCTCCACCGATAACCGCACGGTTGATTAGTGCCATGGGTACATATGGGATTGCAAAATCGGTAATCCACTGGTTTGCTTCGGGAGTCCTAAGGTCGAGGACGTACTTTGCATCCGGGTCGGCCAGGGATGTTCCATGCACCGACATCAGTATCACCTTGCCCCTGTAAAAATCGACGAGCTTCCTGGCTTTTTGAGATGCCAGTGGGCAATTGATGCATTTATGCCCGGTGTATTCTTCAATCAGTACATAAGGTTTGCCGGTAGTATCATATTGTGTCTTGACCGTCGCATAAGGTTCACTCAGTTTATCACAGGAGGTGGTCATCCAGCCGGTGATCAACAAAACAGGAATTAAAATTCTGAATATTTTCATATCTCTGATGATTATCATTCAAATTAAAAACTGCTCGTAACGGTAAGTGTAAATCCGCTGGACTGGGGCACATAACGGCAAACGCCTCCGACACAGATGATACCTTCGCGCTGCCTTCCCCAGGCAAGCTGTATCCTTGTGGTATTGTATACGAAACCGGCCGCAACATTATAATAGTGCAACTGCTTGCTTGCGTTTGAATTACCATAGTTCCACTGGTCCTGTAATGAAAAGAACCATTTGGGCGAAATAGTGACTTCCATAAGACCTGCAGCCCAGTTACCATTATCCTGTTTGGTGAATAAACCCTGGGCCTCCCAGCGAAGCGATAATTTTTTGTTTACATTGAATGTTATATCAGCGACACCGATATTTGAATAAATGATGGGATCGTCGGGATGGCCCTGTACCACCGCCTTATTATAGGTCTGGTAGAGGTAATCGAAAACGCATTTCACCTTTTTACCGATTTTCTTGGTGATCTCAACCTGGGTTTCCTGCCAGTAAACCTCATTGCCTACCGAATAAAAATTCGTGTTATAACCTAAGGTTCCAGTCTGGCCAATACCCGTCGAATCATTAACAGGCGTTTTCTTGATGGAATTCACCTGTGAAAAGTCAAGAGCAATTGAAAGGCCGTTCTTGCCTCCGAGTTTTGTGTTTTTCGGGATTGTATATAAGATGCCTGCAGCAATCCCTACTTCACCGGTTGTTTGGGTGGCATAGGGGTACATCGATGGAAGCGCATAGGTGTGCTCCTTGTTTATGGCAGGCATATAATTAATATCCAGGCCGTTGATGGTATAACTCCTGTTCGACTTGTAACTGAAGTTGTCAATCCATTTTGATTTGATTTCAATCCCGAGATTTTGCCTTGAATATGAAAGATCGAAGAGTATGGCATTTCCAGGCTTATAAATATAAACGTTCATCTGCGAAGGGTCGTTGATCTTATGGGCATATTCTGAATAAAAGTTAAACCCCGAATAATTCAGATTCAGGCGTCCTCCGTAACAGGCTACATTTTCGGGAAGGGACAATGAATAGATCTTGTCGCCAATGGGATAAGTAAGGGTTTTTCCTGCCTGGTAATCGCTCACAAAGCTTCCTCCGAGAGTGATCTTCAGTTTGGCATTGGTAAGGGCATCAAAAATATCGTTCAGGCTGAAATCACCGTCAATGCCTTTTACGATGCCCCTGTTATTGTTCGAGTATGGGATCCAGAAGGTTCTCTGGAAGCCGTAAACCCCGGTAAGCGTGATCCCTTTGTAAGGCATGAATTTCACCCTGAGGCCTTTCATGGAATTGTCATAACCCAGGGTCCAGTCCTGGTAAGTCCTGAAGGTCATTCCCCTGCCGAACTGCTCATAAAAGTTACCTGCTGTAACTTCAAGGAGGTCATTCCTGTACTTGGCGTACCAGTAAGGAACCCCGGCGCCCTGGTATGCCGGGTCATAGCCCAGCAAGGGAGGAAGGTATGCTTCAAATCTCAACCCGGCCGAAAAGTTCTTATATTCATAATTCACTTCGGTGAAACCGTTCATGCGGATCGGCTGCCCGTTAATGGACTGGCTTGTAATACCCATGGCCGCGTCGGTCTGGTATAATGCGGCATCAGCCTGGAACGATCCGCTGATCTGGGCATTCTTCAGGAAATCCTGGGCATTTAAACGGCCAGGCAATAGCGTGGCGACTGCAATCACTATACAAAGCAGGATAAATTTTTTCAATGTTTTAAAATTTTAATTGAACCTGATTACTTGATTGATTCTCCCTTTACAAGTTTCCTCACCACCTCGATAACATCATTTTCGTTGCCTTCGGCATAGGTGGTATGGCTCCACACGATCTCTCCCTTCCCGTTCAGGATAAAGGTTTGCGGGATGGGGCCGACTCCCATGGCACGTTTTAGGTCCGAGTTCTGGTCGAGAAGGATGGTGTATGTCCATCCTTTTCCGTCAACAAAGGGTTTAACCTGGGAAACCGATCTTGGGTCATCCACTGAAACAGCGTAAAGCTTAACTCCCGTTTCTTTTACCCACTCGTCATAAACATCGGAAATGGCACTTAATTCCTTTACACACGGTTTGCACCATGTGGCCCAGAAATCAATGATAACAGGCTTGCCTCCATTATCGATTTTTGCGGCATTGAATACATTCCCGTAAATATCCTTGATGTTGACATCGGGGATTGTTTTGCGTTTGGCAGAGGCGTCTTCGCTCTGGGCAAAGCATAATACAAAGGCTGATAAGAAGATAACGATCAGGGTTGCTTTTTTCATGACAGTGATGTGATTAAATTAACATGGTGCAAAAGTAAGATTTTTCTCACACATTGCAGACTTCAAGAATACGGCAGTCGGGCTGGGGTGCAAGAGCAATCTTGTCGAGGATTGCCGGCAGCAGAACTACTTCTCCCATAGAGATTCTTTCTTTCCCGCCCGCATAAACGATTTCGGCTGAACCTTCGATGCAGATATAGACGACAAAGGAGTCAAGTTCTGAATAATCCTTCAATACCGGGAGATTGAAATCGAGGATATTGGTCTGGAAATAAGGGCATTGAACCAGGTTCACACTGCGGTTTTTTTCCATGGTATAATTGCTGCGGTATGATGCAGGAATTTCGAAATCGAGGGCATCCAACGCAAGCGTTTCATGCATTTCCCTTGACTTGCCCTGCATATCCACCCTGTCCCAGTCATAAATCCTGTAAGTGGTATCGGAGGTTTGCTGTATCTCTGCAAGGAGTATCCCGGGTCCGAGTGCATGTATCCTTCCGGCCGGCATGTAAAATACATCGCCGCTTTTAACAGGTTCAAAATTCAGGATATTCTTCAGCGTTTTATCCTTTACATTCTTAAGGTAAAACTCCCGGTTGATCTTACGGTTGAAGCCGGCAATAAGTTCGGCCCCGAGGTCGCTGCCAAGCACATACCACATCTCGGTTTTACCTCCTTTAAGGCCGCGTTTTGCTGCGAGGTCATCATCAGGATGAACCTGTACCGAAAGCCAGTCATTCGCATCGATGAACTTTATGAGGATAGGGAATTCTTCCTTGTGTTTTGCAAATGTCTTCTCCCCCACCAGCTCATCCATGTATATTTCAAGCAGTTCGTTCAGTTCATTTCCTTCAAGGAAACCGTTCCTAACCACGGTCCCGGAGCCCTGAACGCCCGAAAGCATCCAGGCCTCTCCAACCGGCATGCCGGACGGTATATCAATCCCGAGGGCAGTTTTCATCGTCTGCCCTCCCCAGATCTTTTCCCTGAAGACCGGCTTGAACTTTAACGGGTATAGTGTATTCATAGTAAGTTGTTAAACGATTATAATAATTACATAAATATATGTAAGAGTGGTAAAAATATTCACAATAAACATTAACTTTGAATCGTTTCGGAAAGCAAAAATACTATTTTGGGGAATATGAAAACTATAACTGAGCTGCTCCCTGCCCTGGTAAAACTTCGGCACCATCTGCACCAGATTCCTGAGACAGCTAATAAAGAATTTAAGACCCATGAGGTGATCAGGTATTCGATAAGGGACCTGGAGCCTGATCTTGTCATAGAGAACATTGGAAAAACGGGCATGGCGGTGGTCTTTAACGGCATGCAACCCGGCAAGACACTGATGTTCCGTGCCGAGCTGGATGCCCTTGCCATTGAGGAGGATATTGATATCCCTTATCATTCGGGTGTGAAAAACACCTCTCATAAATGCGGGCACGACGGGCATATGACCATGTTGTTCGGCCTTGCATGCCTGATTGCGGAAAACCGGCCTGAAAAGGGAAGGGTCGTGCTGCTTTACCAGCCGGCAGAAGAGACAGGTACCGGGGCTGAATCGGTTTTGGCAGATCCGCAGTTCAGCCAGATCATACCCGATTATGTTTTCGCCATTCATAACATTCCCGGATTCAGCAAAGGATCGGTCATTTTAAGGCAAGGGGTTTTTTCTATGACTTCCGAAGGCATGAAGGTCATTCTGAAAGGGATGGCATCGCATGCAGCTTATCCCGAAAACGGGATAAGCCCACTGCAGGCTCTGACCGGGATATTGAATATACTGCCCGGCCTTAATGATGGCAAAACGGCGCCTGAAAATTATACACAGCTCACGGTCACCTTTGTCAAGATGGGGAGAAGCGGGTTCGCGACAAGCCCCGGACAAGCTGAGATCGGGCTGGTCATTCGTGCCATTCATCAGAAAGACCTTCAGCATTTGCAGGAACTCATTAAAAATACAGTCAGGAAAATTGCTGTTGAAGCATGTCTCGAAGAGCAGTTCATTCACATTGAGCAATTTCCTGTCACCTCTAACAATCCTGAGGTGGTAAAGCGTTTATCCGCGGTTTTATCCAAGAATTCCTTTGAAGTAACAGAAGCTGAAATGCCGTTAAAGTGGTCGGAAGATTTCGGTCATTTCACATCACGCTTCCCGGGGGCACTGATTGGACTGGGGGCAGGATCCAGCCATTCTGACCTTCACACCAGGGATTATGATTTTCCTGATGAAATTCTAGAGCCCGGGGTATTGGCCCTGTACCATATTTACACAGAATTTATTGCAGACTGATATGATATGTATTGGAATCACAGGCACAATCGGCGCCGGCAAGGGTACCGTTGTCGAATACCTTGAACGATCAAGGGGGTACAGGCATTTTTCGGTGCGTAGTTTTCTGCTGGACCTTATCCATACAGAAGGCATGCCCGAAAATCGCGACAGCATGTTTCTGCTTGGCAACCGGCTAAGAAACGAATTTGGCCCCTCCTATGTTGTTGACTGCCTGTATAAACTTGCACAGGAATCGGGAGACAATTGTATCATAGAAAGTATACGAACAACAGGCGAGACGGCTTTCCTGCGGTCGAAAGGGAATTTTTACCTGCTTGCCGTTGATGCGGATCCAAAGATCAGGTATGAGCGCATCAGTTTAAGGAAATCGGAAACCGATACTGTTTCTTTTACTACATTCGCGGAAAATGAGGAACGTGAAATGACATCCACCGATCCGGGCCGGCAAAACTTAAGGGAATGCATACGCATGGCTGATTTCGTGCTTACCAATAACGGCAGCAGGGAAGAATTGTTTGCCCGGGTGGATGAGATCCTGAAAAAAGTCTGAAATGGAAGAACAAAAAAACATACGTCCGACCTGGGACGAGTATTTCATGGAAATAGCCAACACAGTTGCAACCCGTGCAACCTGCGACAGGGGCAGAAGCGGATGCGTCATCGCCCGTGATAAGCAGATCCTTGTTACAGGTTATGTTGGAAGTCCGCGAGGATTGCCGCATTGCGACGAGGTCGGGCACCTGATGAAAAAAGTTTACCATGAGGATGAGCGCATAACACAGCATTGCATGCGAACGGTGCATGCCGAGCAAAATGCGATTTGCCAGGCCGCCAGGCTCGGAATCCCGTTGCAGGGTGCCACCATCTATTGCAGGATGACGCCATGCCGCACCTGCGCCATGCTCATTATCAACTGCGGTATCTCAAGAGTGGTCTGCGAAAGAAAATATCACGACAGCCTTGAGAGCGAAGAAATGTTCAGGCTGTCAGGGGTAATCCTCGAATATGTGTATAACGAGGTACAGGAGTATAAAAACCAGCAGGGTTGAAGAACGGTAAACCCTCCCCGGAAACATTGAGAGCCAGGTAAGATGGACCCAGAACACGGATTGTCAGGATCCCAGTTTGAAACTTTATTCCGCACCGAATACAAAGGGATGCTGCTCTTTGCCATTCATTATGTTAAGGATGAAGAGGCTGCAAAAGAAATTGTCCAGGAAGCATTCATCAATCTCTGGGAAAAACGTGAGTCTATTGACCCGGCGCGGGAGGTGAAATCATACTTGTCGGCTTCGGTAAGGAACAGGAGCCTTAACTATCTCCGTGACAATAAACGGTTTAACGGAACCCTGCTCAGCCTTGGAGGTCTCCTCCCCATGCCAACAGCCGAAGAAGGCAATTCCATTGAGATGAAGGAACTCAGCGGGGCGATCCATCGTGCTATTGAGGAATTGCCCGAAAAATGCAGGGAGGTCTTCCGCCTGAACCGATTTGAACAGATGAAATACCAGGAGATAGCTGATCACCTGAATATCTCAATCAAAACGGTGGAGACGCAAATGTCTAAAGCCCTCTCCCATCTCAGGAGCAGGATAAGGC
>Ga0118677_10001994_pt2 | contig 35076 bp, 33 predicted proteins | sample AliMusrvi5mmetaG_FD_86154 | JGI IMG/M metagenome (GOLD analysis project Ga0118677, IMG submission 86154)
GCGACATGTGGAACTCGTGGGAATTGGACTTTGCCAGCGAGACCGACGGCAACACGCTGCTCAATGACGGAATTGTCAATTGCGTGACCTGGACCCGCCAGACTGGCGGCAGCGGCGACTGGCAGTTCGAAGAGTACCTGCGCCGGGCATGCGGAAGCGTCCCGAAGCCGGCGAGATAGAACGCTCGAAGCAAAGAGCGAGCAGGTGCCTATTGGTCCTGCGTAGCCCTTTAAGTTCGCCGACAGAATGCTCCACGAATAGCCGCTCGGAACTCATCGACGGTGTGCGGCAGCTAAGCAGATGAAGAACCGACGAACAACCGGAATACAACGGGAATACAACCGAACAATAACCGAACAACAACCGATCGCCACGCTACCCCCTCCAACGTATTACGCCTTCAGTCCGCACATTCCAGGCAATCCCTGGCAACCTCAGCCGGACCACGTTCGATTTGCCAGCCAGCGAACTTCTATGCTAGGATAGTCAACTCAATCTTATGATAAAATCTCGTTGTTCGGCGCGCCGGTTGTGGCTGATTCCTGCAACCCTCCTCCTCGCCTGTACTGTCTTACGGGGGCAAACGATCGTCCAAAGTTTTTCTGGCGTTAACCTGAGCGACACTACTGGTCTGGGCACCCAAGCAACACCGCCGGACACGATGGGCGCCACCGGCCCCAACGATTTTGTGGAATTCATCAACGGAGCATTCGCGATTTACAGCAAGACAGGGGTTCGCCGGTCGTTGATCAGTGACAACACTTTCTGGGAGCATGCCGGAATCAGTGCCGCAACGATTTCCGCCGGGCTCACCGATACGCGTGTCCTTTATGATGTCGGCAGTGGCCGCTGGTTCGCATCGGAGATTACGTTGGACACCACAGGCGCCCAGGTGCTCCTGGCTCGCACGGACACCTCCGACCCCAGCGGCACCTGGAGAGCCGTGAGTTTTGCGAGCAATACCGGCAGCCTTTCTCCGGACTTCGACACGCTAGGCGTTGATTCCACCGGGGTTTACATCGGAATAGACGATTTCAACCTCGCCGGCGGTTTCACCGGTGTCTCGTTCTTCTCCATCCCCAAATCCGACCTGGTGGCCAATCCTCCCAGCCTGGCCAACATGACCAGGTTCGACAACCTCGACGATACGGTGATCGGGTACCGTATCCAGGGCGTTACGAACCCTGATCCGGGTCCGGGCCAAGGCGTTATCATCGCGATCGATAGCACGACATACCAACTTTTCGACCGCACCACGATCAACGGCTCCGGTGCCGCGGGTGCCACGCTTGGCACCACAGTGTATATCGACAATACCTACGATGCCGCCCCAAACCCCGCCGCGCAGCCCGGCGGTCAGACGGTGGACGCTGGCGATGATCGGTTCAGCTCGTTCGTGCGCCAAATCGGCAGCAACATTTTCATGGCCAACACGATCCTTCAGGGCGGCAAAGACGCGGTGCATTGGATGGTTTTGAGCGAACCCAGCAACACCTTGTTGGGAGAAGGAATTATCAGCGACGCGACACACGATTTCTTTTACCCATCCATCGCGGCCAATCACAGCGGCAGTGTCCTCCTCGCGTTTAACCGTTCCGGCCCGACCAGCCCTGATGGTAACATCAGCATTTATGCCGCGGTAGGCACCGTCACCAGCAACGGCGTCACCATGGGATCTCCGTTTTTGGTAAAGCAGGGGACCATCAGCAATTTCCATTATGTTGGTGACTCTGCACCTTACCGGTGGGGTGACTATAGCGCGACGATGGTAGATCCGACCGATGACAACTCCTTCTGGACGATCCAGGAGATTCCTGCTTCGTCCACGAGTTGGGGCACCCAAATTACGCTCATTTCCCTGGCCGCCACTCCTCCAAGTCTGACGATCATGCGCTCTGGTTCGAATGTGAACCTAAGCTGGCCCGCGAGCACGGATTCAGCCTACGTGCTTCAGTCAGCACCGAGCCTTGTGCCAGCCGTCACTTGGGCGACCGTTCCCAATCCAGTGACGAGCACTAACAACCTAAAGGTCGTCACGGTGCCACTGGCTACTGGACCGATGTACTACCGGCTGACGAAATGAACAGCCCGTAGCACAGATGTCTCAAAAGACGTAGGGGATCATTCGCCAGGTCGTAGCGGCGTACTGCCGATACTCCGGGTAACGCTCTGTGACCATGACTTCCTCGCAGAACACTCTCAGCAACGCGCTGCCTGCCATCAAACCGCCCAGCAACCCGCCCACGCATGACCAGTGAGCGGCCACCCCAGCCCCGCAAAACAAAATCACCGCAGTGTAGATCGGATGCCTGATCAACCTATATGGCCCATTGGTCACCAAGCCGCCCTCCGTTGGATCGGCCGCCAAATGGAAGCTGCGCCGACCGAACGTCAGCCTCGCCCAGAGGATGAGAAGAGCGGCCCCAGCTTGCACCGTGATCACCGACGCGGAAGGTGAGATGAGGTTCTTCGTGGCAAACAGGGCGATAATTCCAGCGACCATTCCGACGTAGCCAATGATAGATAGGGCCTTTAGCATGTCGGCACGCGAGGAGTACTTTCACGCGGCGGGCAGTACGGCCTAACGCAGGCCGTTGATGGCCCCACCGCTAGCAGACGATCCCGCAACTCCGGCGCGTTCACTTGGCGTGACACCCGCCTGGTCTCCAGCCGAGCAGCCGGGCCGGGAGAAACAGCAAAGCCCGAAACAGCGCGAATATGCCGCCTACCGTGATGCCGATAAGACGCAGCGGCAACGACAGGAGCCAAACCAAGGGAAAAAGGACAAGTGCCAGTAACGCGACGGGCCAACAAAGGACGAATAAAATGCACCATCCCACAAATAGAATCAGAGCTTTCATACCATTTCCATAATCTCATCTCTGCGTCGAACTTCAACTGCCTTCAAACCCTAGCCCGAACATCTCATACGTTCCGGAGCGCCGGTCTCCGACCCGGCGCCTCCCAGCCGTTTGGCCGACGCCGGGTCGGAGACCGGCGCTCCGGCCAGCGGGCGTTTCCAGGCGAGTGTGAAAAACACAGTCCAGTCGCGAGCCACCGCCGCCGCCCCGAACCGTGACGTCCGTACCTTGACACAACTTCGCATCTCCTGAGCGCGAGTATTGCCTAACCCCAGATATATGCCAGCCGAAGTCAGCCTTCGGCGGAAGTTGCCGTCTTGACATCTGAAGACCGCCCATCAAGCCTGTGGCTGGTGCTCACAGCCTGGACTGACGTGACTCATTTCTGCTCGTCGTATGGACATCATGCGAGAAACTCGCCTTAAGCTGGAATCATCGAACCTGGGCCAGGCCCGTGCGCGGGTGACTCGAATGTACCGCTAATCTCTGCAAATGCTCCACGATCCCTCCCAAGGAACGGCAACCACCGAAACTGCTCGCATCACCTCTATCGACGCTTTGCGCGGGTTTGTGATGTTCATGATGATCTTCGTCAACGACCTCGCTGGCGCTGGCAAGATCGTGCCCGACTGGATGGTGCATTTCAGCGACCGTCATCGCGGGGGCAGCGGAATGACTTTCGTGGATTTAGTTTTCCCAGCCTTCCTGTTCATTGTGGGAATGTCCATTCCCTTGGCGATCGGCGGGCGCACGGCAAAGGGCCAATCGGTCGGGAAGACTCTTGGACACGTCACCCTCCGCACCCTGTCCCTGCTGTTCATCGGCATTTTAATGGTCCACGAAACGCCGGACACAAAGGCGCTGGGTTGGTCGGGAGACTGGTGGTGCGTGCTGATGTACCTCTCGGCTATTGCCGCCTTCTGTTCGATTTCGCCGCGCCCCTCGGCCCCGGAGTCCGGCTGGAACGGATGGAGAATAGCCAATTTCTGCGTGCGGCTGATCGGACTGGCGGCGCTGGTCTGGCTGGCGTTTGCTTTTCGTGGCGCGAGTAACCAGCGCATCATTACGCTCACTCCCCTTTCCTTGGACACAAAGTGGTACGGGATTCTGGGACTCATCGGCTGGGCTTATCTGGTCACATCCATCGTCTTCCTGGTTTTCCGAGGCCACCGCACCGCGATTCTGGGCTGTATGGTTCTGCTGATGTGTCTTTTCGCCGCCGACAAAAAGGGCGCGTTTGAAGGGTTCTGGCTCAATAGAATCGTAGGCATCGGCGGAACGCTCGGCTCGCTTGTAGCCATCGCCGTGGGCGGATTGCTGCTTGGCTCGATTCTCGTGGCAACTGACGTGACCACTTTGAAAGCACGCGCCCGATTCACCTTCTGGTTTGTCGCCGGTTGCGCCTGCACTGCGCTACTACTGAACAGGTCCTACGGCATCAGTAAGAACAGCGCGACACCCTCCTGGTGTCTCTGGGCCTGCGCCATCACCGCCGCCCTGTGGTTCGCGTTTTACCTGGCCTCCGACGTTCACCCGGTGAGGATTCTGTCTCAACCGCTGGCACTGGCGGGGCAGAACGTGCTGCTCGCGTACTTAATTTCCGAACTGCTGCCCGGTCTGTTGGACGCGCTGCGCCTGGGTAACGCGTACGGTCATCTCGCCGCGAATCTCCCGTCTGCCATCGCGCGCTCGGCATTTTGCGCGATGGTGGTCCTGCTTGCGTCCACCAGCTTGAATCGGATCGGCTTCCGGCTCAGACTGTAAATTCGTAGAAAGAAAACGACATGAGAACTGAGCACTTAATCTTCATTGGCATCAAAGGATCAGTCATCGCGCTAAATCGCGCTACCGGCCAACAGGTATGGACGACACACCTCAAAGGCTCAGATTTCGTGAATGTCCTCCTGCACGACGGAGCCGTGCTGGCCTCCTGTTGTGGCGAAATCTTCAGCCTCGACCCGCTCACGGGCATCAGGATGTGGCATAATCCGCTCAAAGGTTTCGGCACCGGGTTGGCCACAATCGCGACGGATTACAATCCGGCGGGCGCCAACGCGCCTGCGTTGGCCGAGAAAGGCCGTCGCGACCAGGAAGCGGCGGCGTCCGCAGCGATGGTTGCTGCCACGGCCGCAAGCTAACAGCTTGTCTGCCGCCATGAACCGAATCTGCTTAATCCTGCTCGTGAGCCTCACTGCCGTTGCTCAGCTTTGCGCAGGCGATATGCAACCCACGACCCTGCCACTCGGCTCGCCGGCGCCGGACTTTAACTTGCCCGGCGTGGGTGGCCATGAACACGCTCTAAAGGAGTTCGCTGCCGCCAAGCTCCTGGTCGTGGTCTTTACCTGTAACCATTGTCCCACTGCCCAATATTACGAGGAACGGTTCAAGCAATTGGCGTCGGATTACAAGGGCCGGGGTGTGGCGGTGGTCGCGATCATGCCCAACGATCCCAAGTCTGTGCGCCTGGACGAACTGGGCTGGACGGACCTGGGCGACTCGCTTGAGGAAATGAAGATCCGCGCCCGGGATTGTCAGTACAATTTTCCCTACCTTTACGATGGGGACACGGAGGCGGTGGCCCGCGCCTACGGACCGGTCGCCACGCCGCACGTGTTCGCATTCGACCCCGCTCGTAAGCTCCGCTACGTGGGCGCGATTGACGATTCCGAGCGCGTCCAACATGTGACAAAGCATTATCTGCGCGACGCCCTTGACGCCTTGCTCGCCGACCAGGAACCGGCGTTGACGAAGACGAAGGTCGTGGGGTGCTCCATCAAATGGGCAGGCAAGGCCGAATCAGTGGATGCCTATATGCAAAAACTCGCCAACGAGCCGGTGGCACTTATTCCTGCGGATGCCGATGGGCTGACAGCGCTGCGGAAGAACAGCTCGGGAAAGATCCGCTTGGTCAATTTCTGGGCAACCTGGTGTGCACCCTGCGTCGCTGAATTTCATGAGCTGGTCACTATCAACCGCATGTATCGGCACCGAGATTTTGAGGTGGTAACGGTTTCAGTGAATCGGCCTGATGAAGAGAAGAATGTCCTGAAGTTCCTCAAGCAGCAGCAAGCTTCCTGCACAAACATGATCTTCGCTTCCGCTGATCGCGAGAAACTGATCAACGCCGTTGACCCCGACTGGCAGGGGCCGGTCCCCTACACCCTGCTCATCGCACCGGACGGAAAGCTCCTCTATCAGGAGACCGGTAGTATAGACCCGTTGGCCCTAAAACGGACTATTCTTAAGGCACTGAACGAGAGAAAGCCTTGGTGATCGGAGGCGTCAACCCTTGCGGACGCGCCTGGGCTTGCCCACATCAACCGCCAGCCTGATGGTGGGGCCATGCCTGCGTGAAACCACCGGCTGGTGGCTCCTCTCGCGCCGACGTTGCTCCCTCGCCTCCGTGCTGAAATTGCTGCGCACCAGGGACCGGATAGCAACAACCACGACGACGCCGAGGAGCCAAAACAACGGGTTTTTGATGTCGAGCATAGTCTGAATAACAATTGGTATTGTCCCAAGTCTTGCAGGTTCAAGCGGGATGGCAAGCTTTGCCCTGCCAGAGAAAGAGCTTTTCAGGTCGGATTCGAGAAAGGGGCGGGGACAGCCTCGTCCCCGTGTCTTGCGGTTCTCTCCCCAGCCGCCGAGGACGAGGCCGTCCCCGCACCTGATTTGCGCCTTCTTGAATCTGCCTTGGGATCTTGAGGGCCAGCCAAACATTCGCCTTGAACGGACGGTTCTACGGCAGCTAAGGTGCCGCCTGACTTGACCGACATGAAGCACCTCTGCCACCGCCGCGTTTCCACCCTTCTCCTGGTTCTCGCGCCTGTTTTATTCATTCAAGGCGTCATGGCTCAAGACCGGCTGAAGACGATGCCGGGTTACCAACGGCATGGAAAGATCGCGCCTCAGATCGCAGGCTCTGTGGTTCCTGGCACCCTAAGGGTTAACTGGACAAACGACGGAAACGCTTTCGAATACCAGCGGGAGGGAAAGCACTATCTCTACGATGTGTTGAGCCGAGCGAGAACGGAGCTGCACGTGCCGACGAATGCGGCTTCGACGGGAACGCCGCGCCCCGCAGCTACGGACAATCGTGCGAAACGCCAACCCAGCGACCGGCCCGCTCGTGGCCGGCAATTCAACTCAGCGCCTTCACCGGACGGCAAGTTCACGGCGATTTACCACGACCGAAATGTATGGCTGGCGGAAACCAACGGAACGAATGAGGTGGCAATCACCGTTGAGGGAAGCCCAACCAGCCGCGTCAAATATGGGACAGCCTCCTGGGCCTACGGCGAGGAACTTGAACAAAGGACCGCCATCTGGTGGTCGACCAACAGTCAGAAGCTGGCCTTTTATCGGTTCGACGAAAGCCACGTGCCTGATTTCTATCTTGCGCTCGATTTGACCGCCACTCAGGACAAGCTGGGCGTGGAGCCTTACCCCAAGGCTGGCGGAACAAATCCGGTGGTGGATCTCTTCATCTACGATGTCAAAGCCAAGAATATCGTGCAGGTCGATGTCCGAGACGGTCAGGCGTGGGACAACGATGTGGTAGGGCACTACGTGTATGGCGTCGTCTGGTCCCCCGATGGAGCGCAGTTGCTCTTCCACCGCACGAACCGGCGACAAAACGTCCTCGATTTATGCGCGGCCGATCCAGCCACCGGCAAGTGCCGGGTGATCGTCCACGAATCCTGGACCCCCAGTTGGGTCGAGAACCTGCCGCCCATGCGTTTCCTTCAAGATGGACCCCGCTTTCTATGGAGCTCACAGCGTTCCGGATGGAAGAACATTTATCTATACGACTTGGTTGAGGGATTGTTGCGGCCCCTCACGAAACATGGCTTCGACGTCGGCGACGTGGTGGATGTGGACGAACGATCCGGTGTGGTCTATTACCTGGCCAATAGCGGGGACAATCCCCTGAAGCCACAGCTCCATCGCGTCGGACTCGATGGCAATGGGGGGCGACGGCTAACCGATCCGGCCTTTCACCATTCTATCGCCTTTTCTCCCAACCACCGCTTCTTCCTTGATACCGAGCAAACTCACGATCGTCCTGCGTTCACCATGTTGCGAGACAACGAAGGCAATGCCTTGGACAAGTTGGCCACGAGCGATTCGACGAAGTTCCGCAAGCTCGGTCTGAGGCCAGTTGAACTGCTCCGCTTCAAGGCTGCGGACGGGCAAACCGATTTGTATGGCATGCTCCACTTCCCCTCGAACTTCCAGCCTTACAAGAAATATCCCTTACTGGTCTCAGTTTACGCGGGTCCCGAAACCTCTGGGGCGCGCGAGACTTTTACACTGCCGTCTGCCACCACGGAATATGGCTTCCTGGTCGCGTCGTTCGATTCACGGAGTGCCCCCGGGCGCGGCAAATTGTTCCTGGACTCGATCTATCAACATCTGGGACAAACGGAGATCGATGATCAGGCCGCGGGGGTAAAATCACTATGGACCCGCCGTTACGTGGACCGACGACGGGTGGGGATTTACGGAACCTCATACGGCGGCACCGCCGCGGCAATGTGTCTATTGCGGTACCCGGAGGTGTACCAAGCCGCTTGTTCCTCCTCCCCGGTTACGGATTTTCGGAACTATGACACCGTTTATGCGGAACGATATTTGTGGACTCCCCAGGACTGCAAAGCGGCCTATGACGCGGCAAGCCTCCTCACCTACGCGGGTCAGTTGCACGGTCGTTTGATGCTTTACTACGGGTCGGCGGACGACAATGTGCACCCCTCCAACATGATGCAGCTCGTTCAAGCCCTGCAAAAGGCAGGGAAAGGCTTCGAACTCCAGGCTGGGCCAGACCAGGGTCACGGCGGGCTGAACCAGGAACGGATGATGGAGTTCTTTATCGAAAACCTGGTCTTGAAATAGGCATCCGGGGCTCCGGCTGCAAACCGATTGAGAAGCATTTGCGGCACATGGCTTGGCAGGAGCAGTCTCCAATCATCTAGGCATCTCGACACCCTCCCCCTCGCGTCCGATTGCCCCCCAGAGCCATTGGAACCGCAGGGATGAGAGAGTGCTATGCGAGAAGGCTTTGAAAATTGCATAGCGCAACAAAAGCCTTGATTCTATTGGGTAACTCGAAGGTGGCGGAGAGAGGGGGATTCGAACCCCCGGTACGGCTTTTGACCGTACAACGGTTTAGCAAACCGCCGCCTTCAGCCACTCGGCCATCTCTCCATGCACTTTTTTGAGCCACGGCTTGACCACAGGTACCGAACTGCTACCATCCTGGTCATGCAAACGCAGGACTGGCAACCGACCGGCATACATAATCTTTTCGTGCTCAACGGGCACTACTATCTCAGGGTGAAACCCAAAGGGCAAGCCAGAATCCGCGAGTCGCTACATACCGACAACAAGCAGATCGCCATGGTTCGCATGCGTGACCGACTGCTGGAGATTGGACTGGAGCCTAGGCAGTCAGAAGACGGGACGTGGGGTGGACTGGTGGAGCAGTGGCTTTCGATGCTCGATGCGAAGCATGCCGCAGGCGACATCGAGGAACGGACAGTGGAGTACAAAAAGGATCTGATCAAAAACATCCGACTGACGTGGCAGGGGTTTGACCAGGAGAAGCTATCCGACACCGTAGGTCTGGAGCTCGGGGCTTGGCGCGCCAAGCACTGCACGAAATACAGCGCACCCAGGGCCAACGGAGCCCAGACGGTACTTCGTGAACTGCTGGCACTCGCGCGAGAGCTGAAGATGATTCCGGATGCTAGGCGCGAGGAATTGCTTAGGGCGCTGAAGTTCGCCAAGGTGAAGTACGACTACAAGCGCTTGACGCTTCAATTACCCACCCAGGCGCAGATGGACCAGCTGGAGCTGGAGATCTACCGCAGGTGCCAGGTGCGGGGTACGCTCGGCGGTTACCTGTTCTCCTTCCTCCGCTACTCGGGTTGCCGTATTGACAGCGCCGCGCACGTGCTTAGGTGTGACGTATTCCGGGACCGTGGACAGCTACACTTCCGCAAGGCGAAGTATGGCCCCTATACGATCCCATTATTCCCGCAGTTGCTGGCAGTGATTGACAGGATCGAGCAGAACGTGCCAGGGGGTCCAGACGATCAACTGCTGCCGACTGTCTCGCTTCAGACCGTACTGAGGTCAGCCTGCAAGCAACTCATGCTGTCGCACCTCAGCCACCACGACCTTAGGCATGTGTTCGCTACGCGGTGCATCGAGCAGGGGGTGCCAGTACCTACCGTCGCATCGTGGTTGGGACACAAGGATGGAGGGAGGACCGTCATGCAGATCTACGGGCACCTACGGCAAGAACACTCGGACCAAGAAGCAAAGAGAATCGTGTTATGAACATGCTCAGAACCTGGATGTATGCCGCCGTCCTCGGCAGGGTACTGGGGACCACCTACGGGGAGTACCGTCAACTTCGCCGGCAGAGGAGGTATACCGGCCCCACACCCCCGGTGATACCATCGCCCCGGCCAATTACGCCGGTAGCCAGGATGCCCATTCCCGCGCCTGTGTGCCCCTCAGTGCCACCGATGCCGGGCGCCCCTGTCAACACCTCCCCAGCCGTTCCAGCGTCAACGTGCCCTTGTTGCCATTGCAGTCACAGGGCTTCCTGAGCCTACGCTGAGTAGGGGGCGGGAAGCCTTCTCCCTGTTCGATTGGCATTCATAGTCTCCCGCCTGCAGGCCCTGCGCTACGGTCATACGGGCATCCCTCCCGCCAGCAAGCTGTCAGTCAGTCTGGCGATTCCTCCTTCCCTGCGCTCCGAGCCCTCCGGCGGTCGTTTGGGGGGCTTCCTCTCTGGTCCTGTTTTCTCTAGCGGTGAAGAAAACAGCTCCCAGAAAGGGAGCACAAACTAAAACAAAATATGAATACCAAATCGAACAAAACTCCGAAGACCCAGCCCGCCCACCAGATCCGCAGCCGCTCAGTCAAAGCGGCCCTGTGGAAGAACGAGACCGACAAGGGCACGTTTTACAACATCACCTTGGAGCGGCTCTACAAGGACGGGGAGGTCTGGAAGTCGGCCAGCAGCTTCGGCATCGGTGACATCAGCGACATCGAATCGGTCCTCAAGCAGGCGCGGGAATGGGTGCAGGCCCAACAGCCGGCAGCGGCTCCTGTAGCTGCGTAATCTCACGGGCCGGGGTCGCAAGGCTCCGGCTCTTTTTTTGTGTCGGGCGGTCTCCCCCGTCGCTCAAGCACTCAGCCCGACGCTAATCGTCTAAGGCTGAGACCTGTGATTACTCCAATGCGACGCAGACAACGCCGCCAGAGGGCGAGGACCTCCGGACTCCGTTGACGCCAGTTGGCCTGGAGATGGAGTTTCCCGACTGTTTCTGCTGGACCTCGCGCCGGCCCAGACCCGCGCCAAAGGGCACGCCCTCTGGACTCCTTGTCTGCTGCGCTAGCCTGGACGCTACGCGACCTTTTCGGCGAGCGGAAAGGAACGTGTCTGGAAACGGAGTTAGTTGTGCGTCTCGTTTGCATCTGACGGGAATTCATGCCAGACGATGCGGACCATGAGGACGAGTCCCGCGCCATCGCCGGCCTGTTGTTCGGGACCCCCATTCCCAGGTTCTCGGATTCCACATGCTGTTTCAGGCCAACACCGGCATGCGCACCTCCGAAATTCTGAGGTGGGGGCCGACAAGTTTGGGACGACCACTGCGGACGGCAAATCAATCCACACATGGCGCTGCAAAGGCCAGCCCGCAGTCAATCCGTATGTCACCAACCACGAGGGCCTGCAGGCCCTGCCCATCATCGACTTCAGGAAGCCGCCAACAACCCATCTGAGGAATCGGCATAATCCCTGCTCATTCTCGCGGGACTTTGAAAAAGAGCGTCATGCAGGCAAAAATGGCGCATCTTGTCTCACAATGAGACAGATGTAGCAATCCAGTGTCTATAGTTCACGATTCGGGGCTCGATGAAATCGTTATAAAGCCCATCGCACAGCAAGAATTACCCGTTGCACGTGCTCGAAATACCTAAGAATGCCTACGCACTTAACTCAAGAGACGGCAACAGAGTGTAGCCCGCCCCCGCCGCCGACGGTTCGATCTTTCCCCCCAGATTCGTGTTTGGTTGAGTCACGTAAATGGGGATCACTGGAGGGGCAAATGCTTACAGCTTGGCAGGCAAAGTACTTCGCCTACGAGTTGACCAAACGTTGCCCCTCAGACAGTTTGCAGAAACTGTCGGCGTCTCTGGCTGACGCCCAGGTCGACCTCAATCCTCACCAGATCGACGCCGCCTTGTTTGCTTTCCGCTCGCCGTTGTCCAAAGGAGCCATCCTCGCTGACGAGGTCGGCCTCGGAAAAACCATTGAAGCAGGTATTTTGCTATCTCAAAAATGGGCCGAGCGGAAGCGCAAGCTGCTTGTGATCGTACCTGCCAATCTCCGCAAACAGTGGCACCAAGAACTCGCCGATAAATTCTTTCTGCCCGCGGTCATTATGGAAACCCGCCGCTTCAACGAGAACATTAAGCAAGCGGACAGCCTGAATCCATTCAACCAACCTAACAACATCCTCATTTGCTCGTATCAGTTTATCCAGTCGAAAGAAACCTATGTTAAACAAATCCCGTGGGATTTGGTCGTTATTGACGAAGCCCATCGATTACGGAACGTCTATAGGCCCGGAAATCGCATTGCCAACGCCATAAAGAATGCGGTCGATCATGCGCCGAAGGTCTTGCTCACCGCCACGCCTTTGCAAAACACCTTGTTGGAGCTTTTTGGTTTGGTCAGCATCATTGACGACTACACCTTTGGTGACCTTAAGAGCTTCAAGGCTCAATTCTCCAATTTGAAGGGTGAGGATGATTTCGCGGAATTGAAAGCGCGGCTCCAACCAATTTGCCAGCGCACATTGAGAAACCAGGTTCTTGAATATGTCCCATTCACAAATCGCTACGCGCTAGTTCAGGAGTTTTACCCTACAGAGGAAGAGCAGCGCCTGTACGACCTCGTTTCCGACTATTTGCAGCGACCGGAGCTCTTTGCCCTGCCCGCCAGCCAGCGCAAGCTGATGACCTTGGTTTTAAGAAAATTGTTGGCGTCATCGACTTCCGCGATTTCAGGAACCTTGGAAACCCTCGTCACCAAGCTCGAGTCCATTGCCCAAGACCACGCCGCGCCTAAGGTGGAGACCGAAGAGCTGGCAAAAGATTTCGAGGCCTTGGACGAGATCAGAGACGAATGGGATGACAAAACCGAAGAGGTGCCAGGGACTGATAAAACCCAGTACACCTCGGAAGATTTGACGCGGTTGCATAGCGAACTCAGCTATTTGCGCGAATGCCGGGCTCTCGCCGGTTCGATCCACAACAACTCGAAAGGAGAATCGTTGTTGACGGCACTGAAACAGGGCTTTGAGGAGGCGCTAAAAAGGGGTGCCCAGAAGAAGGCAGTCATCTTTACCGAATCCACCCGCACACAGATTTATGTGCGGGACATGTTGGAGGCAACCGCATTTGCAGGAAAAGTCGTGTTGTTCAATGGCTCGAACACCGATGACAAATCAAAGGCCATTTATCGTGCGTGGTTGATCAAGCACGAAGACACCGACCGGGTAACCGGTTCGCCCAGTGCTGATATGCGCGCCGCGCTGGTAGAGTATTTCCGCGATGAAGCGGAAATCTTGATCGCCACCGAAGCCGCCGCAGAAGGGATCAATCTTCAATTCTGTTCCCTGGTCGTGAACTACGATTTGCCCTGGAATCCCCAGCGCATCGAACAGCGCATTGGCCGCTGCCACCGTTATGGCCAGAAATGCGACGTGGTGGTGGTAAACTTTCTGAACAGGAAAAACGCTGCCGACCAGCGGGTATATCAACTGCTCGACGAGAAATTCAGGCTTTTTAGCGGCGTCTTTGGTGCGAGCGATGAGGTGCTCGGGGCCATCGAGTCCGGTGTGGACTTGGAAAAGCGCATCGCCGACATCTATCAAAAGTGCCGCGCGCCGGCCCAAATTGAATTCCAATTCAACCAGCTTCAGAGCGAACTCGAGGACCAGATCAGGGACCGCATCCAGTCGACTCACAAGAAGTTGCTCGAACACCTCGACGATGAAGTCCTGGCAAGACTCCGTCTTTGCAAGAATCAGAACGACATGTTCTTGGACAAACATGAAAACTGGCTTTGGCTGATCACAACTTATTATCTGAACGGTTATGCCCGTATCGAGCACTTCGACGGCAACGGAGGAAGATCCTTCTTTCTAGAGAGAAACCCGTTTCCTGATGAAATCATTCATCCCGGCCGATACCAAATGGGACGCAACGTCGAGCACGTCAACATTTACCGGTTAGGGCACCCTCTCGCCCAGCGAATCATTTCCCGATGCCTTGCATTAGACACTCCTGACGTCGAATTGTGTTTTGGCTATACATCTTCTCGCAAGCATATAGCTGCGCTTGATTCATTGAAGGGGCAATCCGGCTGGTTGGGCCTCACTCGTCTTACCGTCACGGCACTCGATGTTGAGGATCATATGGTTTTCTCTGCCCTAACCGACGAAGGTGAGCCACTCGATGAAAGTCAGTGCCAACGACTGTTCGCGCTCCCAGCTTCAGAGGGGAAGTCGATGCGTTCGGAATTCGATGACAGCCAGAAGTATCGGCTTGGCGAGCTGTATGTTGCGCAAAAGCAACGGATCCTCGCTGAATTGGCCGACAAAAACTTGCAGTTCTCTCGGCAGGAACTCAGCAAATTGGATCGTTGGTGTGAGGATCGCCGCAATTCTCTGAAGCAATTGTTGAACGCACTTGAGGGCCAGATCAGAGATACGAAACGACAGGCTCGACTTAGCCTCAGCCTCGCCGACAAACTCAAATGCCAACGAGAGCGGCGCGCTCTGGACACCAGACGAGACGAGGCTTGGAGACACTATCACCGTGCCGCAACAACAGTGATGGCTCGCAAAACCGAATTCATGGACTGCATTCAAAAGAAGATGGAACAGCACATTGTCGAGCAACCGCTTTTCACGCTGCGGTGGTGTATTACATGACCGCACTTCGAGTCAGCGCATACTGGCAACCCATTGAGGCTCTGGCCGCAACCAAGCGTACTCTCGTGCCTGAGCTGGTACGCGGGCGTCGCGGGCTTGGTAATGCAGCCGCCCAGTGTGATCTTACTGCTCGTAGCTCGGTTGACCGGGCGCTCGTGCAAAACTCTGACCTGAGGCTTTCCTTTGTCCGAGACACCATAGGCAAGAGACCCCAGGCGAAATTGACGACTATTGAAGCTTAGCGTTGGCTCCCCGTCCGTCTTGATCTAGAGATGAACACCACCGAACAAATCCCTAACAAACACCCAAACATTATATGATTGCTGAATCCTCGGTAAACCGTACAGACTCAGTACTGCGCACTCTGCTTCAAAGAAGAAGAGTCAAAGCCAAGCCCTGGAATTTATCTGATAGAGACGTCACGAATGTTGATCTTCTTTTAGCGGGTCTTAAGGACCCGTCCAATCCGGCTGCCGTGTTTTTACTCACTCAGATGTCCCAGGCGAACCGAGACAAGATCGCCAGTTGCGTGAGTGCCAATGGAAATAGTGCCGATATGCGGATCATCCTGGCGAACGAGCTTAACAAGCAAATCGATGGTGCGAAAAGCGAACTCCTCAAGGCCGATTTTTCCAAAGTAAACCTGCGCATTTCAACGAGTGCTTTGCTGGCAACAAAGCCGACCGGTAAGGAGCAAAAGCGTCTGCGGCGGTTGCTAATTGAAGACTGCTTTCCTGACGGCTTGACTCCGCTCCCGGCAGATTGGGATTCCCCAAGTGATTGGCTAGAAATGCAGAACGGAATTCCATCCGTAAAAAGCATTCGCGAACTGGTGCCAAACGTCGCGCCATGGCTCCTGATAGAGGCGTTGTGTGGGTATTCTGACAAGGAAGAAGAGCTCCTGGCTGGCATCATGCCCATTATTGGGAATCTGAATGAGCAAATCGCACCTACATTCACCCGCAGGGAATGGTTGGCGGCACTCGCTGCTCTCTTGCGAGCAAATAAAGCTCAGGGACAAGCATTTTCGCAGTGTCTCGAACAACATTGGGGACCCATGGTGGTGCAGACAACCTCCACCCAAGGCACTCGTCGCTCCATAAGTCCATTGACCTATTCGGCCTATTGCGCAGCCGCGCTCCGATTGTGGTTCGACCCCAGAGAGGGCGCTTTTTACCGCTACCGCGGGGAACTAGGCACGTGGACATTTTCAACGGACGTCGAAGTGCAGCGGCTTTTACTGGAACGGATGCTTGAGGACGAAGGCGAACTACCTGAGGTAAAACCATCTCTGGCATTCGCTGAGCAGATAATGAGGCACCTGAGGGTTATTGCGCTTTATGAAAAGACTGATTTACCAGAATTGCCGGTTCACTTGGCTGATGAAATGCTGTATTTGGGAGAGGAACGACAGCCTGCGCCATTCAGTCCCGCCTATTTTTCGAAGAACCGCATTCCGATCAGGTACGATCACTCTGAGACCGCGTCGAACACGATGTTTGCTGAGTTCCTGGAAGGCTCTATAGCCGAAGAGGATGTTGACCTTCTGCAAAAATGGTGTGGCTACGTTCTACTGGGAAAAAATCCACACCACAAGATCCTTCTCGTCCGGGGTGTTGGCGGATCGGGTAAATCCACCCTGATGGACATTATCGAAACCATTATTGGGGCTGAAAACGTCGCCTCGCTGAATGTCGACCGGTTGGACGATCGTTTTGAACTTGCGGCGTTTCGGGACAAGACCCTTTTGATTGGAAAGGACGTGGCTTCCAACATTCTCAAGAGCAAGGCGGCGCACACCCTGAAGGGGCTTTCTGGCGATCAAGGCATTGAGGCAGAACTAAAGTTTGAAAATCGCCGGTTTAAGCTATCCGGTCCTTTCAACATTGCCATCACTTCCAATGCGGATCTTGAAATTGGATTGCGCGGCGACGCGGTGGCTTGGGAACGGCGTTTACTGATCATCGATTTTAACAAGGTCGTTAAAGACAAGATCCTCAATTATGCTGCCAAGATTATCGAGTCAAGTCCTGAGGGAATTCTCAACTGGATGCTTCGAGGCGCACAGGAAGTGCTGAAAATGGAGCGCACAAATGAACCGCTCGAGCTGTCGATTAGACAGAGAGACCGACTTCAACGGTTATTACAGCAATCAGCATCGAATGATATCTTCATCAAGGCATGTGTCGAAGCCTCGCCAGGGAAGGCGGTTGCTTCTCGCACGCTATACAAGAACTACCTGGAGTTCTGTGATCAGCAGGTCTTTAATCCAATAGACGAAGAACTGTTTTACAAGCGGATACGTTTTCCGTTATTCCAACTACACCAAGCCGAAGCCAGCGAAAACCTTCCGCATGCCGACACGGAGAGTCGCAGAGGCTACAGACAAATTGCGATTAAGCCGTGCTCGAAATGGCCTCCCCGTTATAGTATTCCGTCGGATTATCTATCCCCAACGAAGATATCTGAGGAAGACATCCGGAACCACGAGGGGATGAGGGCGAAACTGAATGACAAGGGAAACGCAGGTTGTCAGTGGGTCTGGGCGGATTTTACCAAGGAGGAAAAGGAAGCGATTGCCAGGGCACACTCTGGCGGGGATGGTGAATCAACCACAATTCTCAAGATCTTGACCGCTGGGCTGACCAGGTTCATTAAGAGTCGCTTAGACTATGACAAGGCCATGCCTGCGATCGCGGCAGTGGGGCCCCGTTCGGAAACGAATTCCCTGCTGGAGCAAAGACCGACGGTTGCCGCGGATGTCCATAGGCTCAAGAGAATGTTATTAGAAGATATGTTCCCCAGCGAATTGGCGAGGATGCAGGAGGCGGGATCCTCGCCAGCGGCAGAGCCGTTACCGCCAAACACAGGTAACACGGATGAAACTCCTTTCTAGAGGCGCAATGAAGCATTAGTTGTATGTGAAGAAAACCCGTGTTATCCGTGTGACGGTATTAGGTGCGCACCAATGCTTTTGAGCCTTGGTGCGGTGGATGTGCACTCCATACGCGAGGCCGGGCGGCGAGGCCCCTCGCCGGCTGATCAGCCAGGTAACGGCCCTCTGGCCCGCCCCGCGAGCGACGTCGGATCACTCGCTGGTCTGGGTTCTCGCGACTGCGCCAGACAGCACTGATTTCCGATTCCGCTGAGTTGCGGCGCACCACCTAATAGATCTCGAATCGCCACCGTACGACCCAAGGGGGTAACTCACCCACTTGGGTCTTTTTGTCTCTTTCCCCTCCTCGCTTTCGACATGCGCTACGCGCAACAAGAGGTGCCTCCAGACGTGAAGAACAGCGAGGCCGGTCCTCCTGGAAAACACGCCAAACACAAATTCGCCGACCAAGGTCCTCTGTCGGGGACCACGTGGCGGCGAACGAAACGAAGAAAGAAAAAACATGAGACAGATAAACACGAGAGAACAAACTGGCTTGGCAATCCCAACCGAGAGGAATCGCCTCACGGGCGGCCAAGGAACCGAAACGGAAACCTCATCGCAGAATCAAAACCACAAGTCCTAAACCAATATGAGCACACACGCATTAACGGTTTTTCGCACCCCGGAGTTCGACGGTGCCAACGTCGCGAACGTATCGCACATCTGGAGGAAGTTCGACGGCTATCCAACTGGCCATGGCCGAGAGTTGGTGCGAATTCTGTCCGGGAGGGAGTTCATGTCGATCTCGGAACTGATAGCCGAGACGTGGAGCGGGTTGCTGGCCCAGGAAGTCAAGCGGGAGTCCTATTGGCAGTATTGCCCTGTTCTGCACTCGCAGCGTGCCCAGGCCGAATGGCAATACTCGCTCTCGCTCAGAGACCAAGACGGTGAGATGCCCCGCGGCGGACCCTGCATGGCGGGCCCCTTCGTAGTCTGGTTGGAGGTGAAATACTCTCGTAAGAAGGTCTATGAAGGTCCCTTGGATGAATACGTTGCCAATGATGATCCTCTGAACATCGAGAAGGATTTTGAATCCAAGCAAAAACCGACCCCACCGGAAGACGCGCACCCTCAGAGGACTTTGGATTTCCCGCCATAACCTCCCCCTCAAGCCACACCTTGGCACCTGGTCACGATGGAACCAGGTGCCAATTTCATTTCAGCCTTTCCCCCACGCCCCTTCATCCGGCCGCATCCCCTTGTCCTCCCTCTCAGCCTTTTTTTGCGCTACGCGCAAGAAAGTAAACAAGAGGACGCAGTCGGTTCGTTAGTCGAAAACTCGCCAAACGATAAAACGACGGCAACGAACCATTCACTAACGAGTGGAAATGCCGCCGAACAAAAACAAAACAGCGGCCACAGTCGCCGCAGAAAGAAAAAACAATGATCAAGAACAATAGCATACCAAGCAAGACCATTACCCATACCCAAGACCAGCTCAGCTGCGACACCCTCAGACGCATTCACATTCCCGGGCTCGACCCAGCGAAGCCCTTAACCCGGAGAGAGTTCCTCGCCCTCTACCCGGGCCGGGACCTCGGCAAGCCGTCAGAGGATCCCGGTGCGGGCGCGCAAAAGGGTGGCACGGCGGAATGGGCCTCAACTACCTACAACATCGGCAAAGGCTGCTCCCACGACTGCCTATACTGCTACGCTCGCGCCGACGCGGAGCGCTTCGGGCGCATCACCTCCCCGGAGGCGTGGAAGTGCGAACGACTCAAGTCAACGATGCCTAGGGTTCCCCGGTGTAAAGGCTGGATCATGTTCCCCAGCACCCACGACATCACGCCGTTCTACCTGCCGGCCGCCTTGGTCACGCTGAAGGCCCTTCTGGATAAGGGCAACAAGGTCCTCATCGTGACCAAGCCCCACATGGAGTGCATAGTTCGCCTCTGCGAGGAGCTGGCGACCTACAGGGAGAGAATCCTCTTCCGCTTCACCATCGGCACTCTCGACGAATCGCTCGCGAAGTTCTGGGAGCCGGGCGCACCGACTCCGGCCGAGCGCACATCCTGCCTGCAATACGCCTTCAACGATGGATTCCAGACCAGCGTCAGCATGGAGCCGATGCTCGCGGGCACTGAGGACGCAGTCACGACCTTCCACACGCTGGTCCCCTGGGTGACCGACAAAATCTGGATAGGCAAGATGAACCAGGTCAGGCGCCGGGTTGCCCGGACCAGCCCAGCGATCGAGGCTGCCTGCGACCGCACCATCAAGCTCCAGTCCGACGAGGCCATCCTGGAGCTGGTCCACCGCCTGGGAGCCCAACCGAAGGTCGAGTGGAAGGACTCGATCAAGGCGGTCATCGCCGGCTGCAGTTCCGGGCCAAACTCAATTCCGAAGGCGATCAGCATCAAGTGAACAAGGACCAACACCCCCGGTCACTCCGAACTTATGAATGACAAGCATCCCAGTGATGGTGCCAGCAGTGGCACGCCGCCAGACCCTGCGGTCACCCGCCAACCTGGAAATGAGGGCCGCTCGCCATGTTGTGGTCAGCATCTCCCTTACTGCCTCTCACGGATCGGATTCCGCCTGAGGTTTTGGAGCCTGGGCTCGTCGGCCTGGGCTCGCCTTCCGGAAAGGCACCATGCAGCGGCGCAGGCAACGTCCGGGCATCGGGCTTGGAGCAGCCGAGTTCCGGTGGAGGTCATGGGTAGAGACCATGTTCTGCTTCTCAAGAGGATCAAGCCGACCGTGGTGACTATAGCCCGCCGCCATGCCCGCATCGCCGCCGCCGGCATGGAGATCTTCCGTCCGCGCTGGCCCAACGCATGCCGACGATAGAACTCAACAACCTGTAGTCCCGACCCGAAGGCCCAACCCGCTTTCGGGTCTTTTTTTGTCTCCCCCTCCCCCCGGCCGAAATGAGCGCTCCACGCAAGGAATCTTCGCAGTCGACGAAAACGGCGCAGCCATCAGGTCGGCTGAAACAACGCCAAACGAAAAAGCGACGGCGCCAGCCTCACAACGACAGGTGGAAACGCCGCCAAACGAAAAACATATGAAAAAGATAAAAGGCGTTAAACGCAAACGAACCAAGAATCGCAACCCGCGTGCCGCGGAGGCCGGTTGGGTGCGAATATTCACGCGGGAGGAGTTCCTCCGCATCCTGGCGGATTACGATCCGCAGTCCCCAGATGGCGGCGAGGCCAAGACCGGCTTCAGGGAGTGGGTCCCGTGGAGCTACAACATAGCCTGGGGGTGCTTTCACAACTGCCTCTACTGCGTCCAGCGCCGATGCGGCGTCAGGCACGGGGACATACCTTCCCCGGAGGCCTGGCCAGATGAGCGGCTCAAGAACGTCATGCCCGAGGTCCGCAAGTTCGAGGGCGGCGTCATGTTCCCCTCCGCGCACGACATCACGCCGCAGCTTCTGCCCGCTGCCATCGCCGCCCTCAAGGCCCTCCTGGCAATGGGCAACGATGTGCTCATCGTCTCCAAGCCGCACTTGGAGTGCATCAAGGCGATCTGCGAGGCGCTCAAGGGCTTCGAGAAGCAGATCCTCTTCCGGTTCACGATTGGAACCCTAGACGCGAAGATCGCGAAGATCTGGGAGCCGGGGGCGCCCGCCCCGAAAGAGCGCATCGCCTGCCTGAAATACGCCAAGAGCCACGGCTTTCGGACCAGCGTCAGCATGGAGCCGATGCTGCTCGGGACCGAGGACGCAATCAAGACCTTCCACAAGCTGCTCCCTTTGGTCACCGAGACGATCTGGATCGGCAAGATGAACCGAAAGTCTGTCTTCCGGGCCGCAGCGGGGATCAAGGTCGCCTGCCGGTATGTCAGAGAGCTCCAATCCAACCGCGCCATCCTGGAGCTGGTCAGCCACCTCGGCAGCCAGCCGCAGGTCAGGTGGAAGGACTCCATACGGAAGGTAATCCGCGCGCACGTATCCGGGCCAGGCACGGAGTCGAGCGCCATCAAGAAAGGCTGAGCAGGACCACCACACCCAATACCACTAAAATCCTATGAATCCCACTTTCATCGAAAGATGCGTCATCAATGGAAATCTCGCGCTGTTGAAATCCACCGGGACGAGGCGGCTGGACGCTCGCACGCGCAAGGAATACCTGGCCGCGCGCAGGAGGCACGACCAGCGCATCCCATTTCGCGATGTCAATCCATGGCCGGGCCGGCCGCAGGTCGCGGTGCCCCTGTCCATCGATGACCAGCGACTCGCGCTTGATTTGGCCAGGGTGTCCTACCCCAGACGCCAGAACTGGAGGCCGGCGCAACCCGGCTCGGAGACCTTCTGTTGGGAAGTCAACAATGGTCGCTACTCATCGAATTGCACCTACACCCTGTGGACATACGTGCCGACCCTGAAGTCCTTCGCCATCATTTCGCGCTGGGGCGGGCGGGCCGTGCTGTATCGCCACCACGCAGGCAGCTTCTACGTCCGCGCCCCCAGGGGATGGCGTTGGGATGCAGATGCCAACGGCCTCCGGCTGTCGTCCATCGCCCGCCCGACGGATGACTTCCACCCCGATTCAGAGGACCTCAGGAAGGGCGTCGGGTACATCCTCCACCGGGCCGTTGCCCTGCTCGAAAAGCGCCACGCCAAGGCGGCCAAGGCCCGCCGGGAAAAGCGGCTGTTGCTGAAGGGCTCTCGCGGCGTCCGGGTCGGACTGCGGGACAGCCTCGACGCCGGGAACTGCGAGGCGGGGGCCCGGGCGTTCGCCCTGCGGCACGGCCTCGATCCCGATGGCTACTACACCCCCGCCAGGCTTCTCAAGCTGGAGCCCGACAACGACAGGGTCAAGCTCGCCATCGCTGCGGCGATCCGCCGCAGCGCCAAGCTCAGGTCCGAGGAGGAGACGGTCAAGCATCCGAGGCTCCCGGAGGCGGAGTGACCCGTCTGTTTTCTGAAATCTCGCCAAACCACAAAACGAGAACGGCCGGGCATTCGCCAGCGAGCGGAAAGGCCGGCAAACGAAACGCTACGAAAAACAACAAATGAAGGGACACATCAATACTTATGCAAGCTAACAACAGTGATCCAAGGAACTCCAACCTCGAACACCTCATGGCGAATGCGAGGCGCGGCGCCGAGAACAACATGCGCGACCACGGGACGGTGGAAACTATGTTCACCGCGATCAGCCCATCCACCTTTCTGGTGCTGCCGGGTCGCGACCTGAAAAAGGAGGAGGACATGGCGCTCTATGAGCGCTTCATCCGGCTCTGGTGCGTCGCCGCGGCGGCAACTGCGGGCGTGCTCGTGAGCGAGGTTTGGGTCGCCAGCCCAAAGCCCGGGGGAACACCGGGCAGCTTCATTCGCCCTTCGCTCAACCCAGATCGTCGGGAAGGGATACTCCTCTCCGGGGAGGCCATGGGCGGCATCTTCCTCCAGAGGTTCCTGCCGATCCAGCGGGACAGCGCGGGGCAGTTCACAGGCTTCGGCCCTGCCGAGTCGTTTCCTGAGCCGTTGGCGGGCCGCTACTCTCGGCTCCTTCCCATCCGCACTCCTTCGCAACAGCAACAGCGGGCCGCCCTGAAGAAGTCGGCCGCCTTCGGACGGAGGATGGCGCGCCGGGGTTTCGAGGTGGATCCCAGCCAAACACAAAATCGACAGAAACAACCGCCCTCAGGGCAGCCAACATAGAAAGCAATAATCGAGAAAGGACAAATGAAGAAGACCTTAATCTACAAGTTCACCCGCAGATCCATCGAGGCCAACGACCCCGGCAGGTTCCTCGCCGTCTGGGTCGCCAGCGGCGCCGCCGATCCTTGCCTCCTCCGGGGCGCCATGGACTCGTTCGAGTTTTACGTGTCCGGCTACGATGATGATCCCCGGGAGCTGGTTCTCATCCCCGAGGTCCGGGCGTTCTTTCGCACCTTCAACGCCCGGTGGCCGTTCTGGTCCTTCGCCTGCGACCTGAGCATGCACAGCCTGATGATGATGACCATGTGCTGCCTGGATAATCTCTTGGTGACCCAGTTCGAGCCCTGGAGAATCTGCCGCGCGAACTTTTGGCCGCCGGAGCTGGCCTCTTTTGTCGAGAAGGAGCTTCTCAAGCTTGATGCCGCCTGCCACCGGGCCGGCCTGTCTCCCGACGAAACCCGCGCTCGCCGTGACCGCGTGCTGAAGTACTACGGATGCCACCCAGGCACGGGAGCAGGCCAACCGCCAGCCATCTGATGGTCCAGCCTTGAGCGTCCCCCAAGATCTCCAATCCCGCTCCGCGCGAGAGAACCATGCCAAAACAGAAAACAAACAAAACAAATACTTATGCACATTGAATCAAGTCCCAGCGGCGACAAGCCAAGCAGCCTTCCCTGCGAGGCCATAACCCTCGCGACCCACCAACTCCAACCTGACCCGCGGGTGCCAAGGCTACCCCTCCGGATGCGCCTGGCGCGGGCAGTTCCGGGCCTAACTAAACTTCGATCGGAGTCGCTCCCGTGTGAATGGGGGCCAAGAGAAATGCCCGCCAAACTTAAAAACAACTGAAAGGAAAAAGTAATGCAAATGAACATGCACGTCTGCTACGGCTTCAATCGCAAATCGGTCGAAGCCAGGGATGCCGCCAGATTCCTAAACCTCTACTGGCGCGAGGGAAACTCCTTCGGGATCACCGCCCGGAACTCCATGAACTGCTTCACCTTCTACGTGAACGGCTACGACGAGGACCCGCGCGAGGCGTTCAAGATCCCCGACGTCCGGGCGTTCTACCAGGACTTTCGCGAGGGATGGCCCTACTGGTTCCTGGCCTGCGACCTCGCGACGCCGAGCCTCTTCGTGATGGTCCTGTCCTGCCTGCGCACGGTGACGGTGACCCGGGTGCCAGGCCGAGACCGCATCCGGATGGACTGGGCCACTTCGGAGATGCGCGCCTTCATCGACCGCGAGCTGGGCAGGATGGACTCCCAGTGCCGGGCCGCTGGGTTTTCGCCGGAGGAGATCGAACGCCGCCGCCGGCTCCTTCTGGATTATTTCGGCAGGGACTGGTCGATCAACCCGGCGTTCCTGGGAGCGGAATGAGGAGAACACGGCGCAGCTAAAACAAAGCTAAAACCAATACCGTCGAACCAAGTTCAATGCCAAAAACACGCCAACACAAATCACAAATCATGAGTATGGAAAACGAATCGGCACACCACCAACGCAACCTGTCGGAGCTCTTCCAGGCTGTTCGGCAAGGGCCGCTGACTAGGTCGAAGGATTCCATCCGGGAAGTGATGCAGGGGCCGAGGGGGATCCAAAAACCGGCCTAACTGAAAAAATCGCAATGAACAAAGCAAAGCAACCGAAAATGATCGACCCAAGACTTCTGTTTCCCGAGCCCGCCGGCCGGCTGCCGGGCGAGCCCAAGACCCTCCGGCAGCGGGGCAAACTGAGGGAGGCGGACCAAGCCTTCGCGACGGTGATCGAGATCCGCCTCCTCCGCCACTTCCTGGCCGAGGAGCGGGAGTCCGCCCGCCAATAAGCCGCCAATCACGAAAACGAACGGAAACAACGGTAAGCAACCTGAATGACTATGAAAACATACATCGCAACCCGGATCGTGCAGCAACCCTTCGTGCTCGTCGACGACGGCACCAGGCGCTTCGCGCTCAGCCCCGCCGGATCAGAAAACGGCGATAACCGCAGACCCGGCGGCTTCGACTGGGGCGGCGTCGGCCCAGGTCCCGCCTGCCTCGCCCTGTCCATCCTGCTGGACCTGACCGGCGACCAGCAACTGGCCCACTCGCTCCACCAGGCCTTCGAGTGGCGCTTCATCGCCGGCGCCCTCAAGGAAGGATTTCGCCTCACCGAGCAGGAGATCAGGGACTGGATCTCCAGCACCCGGCCCAGCCCATACGAAGACCAGGAGGACCTGATCCAATCAATAAGCCGGATGATCGACAAAGCCTCGCTCCGGCAGTGCTACGAGCGCAGAGACCCGGCCATCCAGCACCTCGCCGTGGTCGCCCCAGAACATTCTCTGGCTGAGGTCACCTCCCACCTCGTAGAAAGGTCGCCGGAGCCCAGGTACCTGCACCAGCTGGTCGCCGAGGGCAAGGTAGTCAGCATCCTGCCCGACGTCCGCGTCCTGATCAAGGCCCTCGCCAACCCGGCGGGGCTCTCGCCCGAGGACCGCGCCCTGAAGGCTTACCTGGAGGCGCGCATTGACATGGAGGTGGAGGCCTTCTACTGCCCGCCGATCTACTTCGTCCGCTTCACCGGCCGGCGCTGGGAATGACCACGCCATCCGGCCTGCCCCCATTGACCTGAAAATCGCGCTTCGCGCAAGAAAACCAAGTGAAGAACAAGAACGAGATGAGCGGGCCTCGAACGGCCCGCCCAGAAAGCCAGCAAACTAAAAAATCAGATCAAGCATCATGAAAAAGAAAACGAGAGTAATCAAAACGCCGGAGGGGACCTTCACCGTCGCCGCCGGCGGCAGGCTCAGCTCCTCCGAGGAGCTCGACATCCTGCACGACCACGCCGTCGAGCTCTACCGGGCCGCCCAGTTCAACGAGTGTCTGCAAGTCATGCACCAGCTGCACCAGGTTCGCCACGACAATCCCGAATACCTCCACACCTTCGGCTTGGCGCTCAGCGGGGTCGGCCACCATCTTCTCGCGCTTTCCGTCCTCAAACGGACGGTCGCCCTGGCCCCGGGGAATGTGCGCTTCCGGCTCTCCCTGGGGTTCGCCCAGATGCGGAGCGGCAACCCTGCCCAGGCAGAGGTCACGTTCGAGGGGGCATTGTCCTCGTTTCCGGATGATCCGGACCTCCTCTCGAACCTGGCCGGCTGCCTGGTCATCTCGGGCAAGTCCTACCAGCGTGCCGAGCAGTTGCTCCGCAGAGCCTTGGGGTGCCAGGCCAATGAGCAGTTCCTCCTGAGCAACCTCGGCCAGGTCCTCTGGTATCAAGGCCGACTGGCCGAGGCCGAGCGAGAATTCAATCGCGGGATCGAGATCGATCCCACCAGCCACTTGGCCGATGTTATCCGCCATATCCAGGCCACCTTGGCCCGAACGCCGCCTCCGATCGACCCCAGCCTCAACTGAGCGCCGCCAACCAAGGCGGGGTTTCCCAACGGAATCACCACGACAAAACAAAACCATACATGAGCACCAAGAACCAAATGAACATATCCATAGAGACATCGAGAGGGATCACCACGCTCGTCCTCGACGAACACCCGGAGCAGCCCACCTCAGCGCCCACGGCCGTAAAGCTGTTGGAGGTGCTGGCGATCCACCTCCTCAAAGAGGCGCGCATCCCGGAGGCCATCGACGTCCTCGAACACCTGCTGGAGCTTCGGCCGGACGACGGGCGGGCACTCTTCACCCTGGGTTTCCTCATCGGCCTCAGCACCCGCAGGCAGGAGGCTCCGGCCATCCTCCGCCGGGCGGTCGATGCGATGCCAGGCAACCCCTTCCCACTGGCCGTGCTGGGATTCGGCATCCTTCCAAAACAGGAGGTTCTCGAGATCCATGCGGACCTGGAGAAGGCTCTGGCGTCCAACCCCAATTGCGCCGCCGCCATGACGACCCTGGCCATGTGTCTGATCGCCATGGGGAAGACCCTTCCACGCGCAGAGCAGTTGCTCCGCAAAGCCCTCGAGATCGAGCCAGACGAGCAGCTCATCTGGGTCAACCTGGGCCGTGCGTTGTGGGTGCAGGGAAAACTTGCCGAGGCTGATCAAGCCTTGCTCCGGGCCGTAGGGGTCAACCCCGACAGCGACAACGCCATGACCATCGTCGCCATGCGCGGCCTGCTGGCCATGCACCGTAGAACCCCTCCGGGCTCACCATCGAACAACTGACATCCACCGCGACGATCCCCAATCCCGAACCCTGAACAAACCCATCATGAACATACCCCCAGCCATCGCAATCCTACAGCAGCTCCTCGGCCCCTGCGTCCTGCTCAAGTGGCCCCTCAAGAAGAAGTGGAGCAGGCGGCTCTGGCGCCACCTCACGCTCGCGCACATGACGCCGGAATACCTGGCCCGGCTGACCAGATGCAACGTCGGGGTTTCGCTGGGCAGGGCGTCGGATGGCCTTTGCGCCATTGACCTCGACCGCGATGACCTGATCCGGCTCTTCCTCGCCGCCAACGGGTGGGCCACCCATACGACCATCACGCGCGGCGCCAGGGGCTGCCAGGTCTGGGTGCGGATCCTCGGGACCTACCCGGCCACGACGAATCTGCGGTTCGAGGGCGGGCACTGCGGCGAATGGCGGGCGACCGGGAGCCAGAGCATCGTCCCACCCAGCATCCACCCCGACACCGGTGGGCCATACACCTTCATCCAGCAGGTCCCGGTCGCCCAGGTGGCCTACGATGCCATCCGCTACCCCGGGGGGATGATCGGTCCGTTCCCGGTGTCAGCGGTGATCACCAGTGGAGGGGATGAGGATAACATTACGGGTTATTTGAGTACACCAGAGGGGGATCCAGGGACTGCTGAGGGGAAACACCCACCCGCACCCAACCCAGCCACTGAGTTGTGTAGCCCAAACCCGTCTCTCAAACCCGTCGACGAAACCTGTAGTCCAAAACCGTCGCCAGAAGGCGTAGCCGAAAAGCGTCGCCAGGAAGCGTCGCCGGAACCTGTAGCTGAAACCTGTAGCCCAATCCCGTCAGGCACCCCTGCGGGCGGACGCGGCCAGCCCGACTACGACCTCCTGGTTCGGCCCCACTTCGCCACCGAGGCGGGCCACAACCACGACCGCCTCTTCCGCCTCGCCAAGGCCGTGCGGCTGGCCATCGCGGATGGTTACGCCGTGGACCCGCGCAGCGCCTTCGCGCTCTGGTGGAAGGAATCCCACAAATTTACCCGCAAAGGGCTCAACGCCGACACCTACTTGCACGAATTCCAGGAGGCCCTGGCCTGCGCGAAGGAGGATCGACTCTCCAGGGCATGGCGGGAGAGCGCCACGGTCCAGGCGCCCGGAGCGGAAATCCTCATGGATGACCAGATGAGGCGCCTGGCCGCGCTCTGCTACTGCCTCCGGGACGACAAGGGGGAGCTCTTCCTCTCCTGCCGTGCGGCCGGGAGGCTGCTCGGCATCACCCACGACAACGCGATCCGATGGATATCGGCGCTGGTCGGCTGCGAACCCCCGATCCTGGCGGTCGTCAAGCTGGGCTCCATGAGCTCGGGCGAGGCAACCAGCTTCAGATACGTGGGGAAAACCACCGCCACCAAACCTTGGCTGCCCCCTCCGCCCAGCAACGGCCAGCCCTGATCGCCGGCAACGCCGCCCGGAATAGCCGCCAAACGACAAATCGAATGAAAGCTCCGCTCATAAAAGACCAACAAAACGAACAAAAACAAATGAAACCGAACGACAACAGCAACCAGAACAACTCCGTGGAACCGCAGCTGTTCCCCCACCGGGTCGGCCGCCTCCCGGACCGCCCCGCAACCGCCTCGCAGGCCTTCGACAGGCGCTGCCAGGACCTGGCGGCCGCCGAGTCCGCCCTCGCTGGGCTGGATGCCGAGATCGAGGAGATCGAATCGTCCCCGGTGCCCGATGTGATCGCCCTGGACCCGCTCTACGATCGGCATTCCGCGACCCAGGCCAAGATTCACCGGCTGGGGCTGGAGCGCCTCGCCGCCTACCTGGCCATGGTGGCAAAGATGAACGGCGGCGGGGCCTGAGCCAGCCGCACCGGCCATCCGATCAACCAGAACAATCCGAAACAAAAAAAATAAGTAGAAAAAACATCAGACCAAAACAAAAAGTATGAAATCACTAATCCTAACATCCACGTGCGACGATGACGCGGTGGCGGAGGTCAACATCCGCCTCGCGCGGTCCAACCCATTCCTCGAGCCGTTCGCCGGCCACGCGCCCATGCTGCTCCGCCTCGATGGCCTGCCCGGCGCGAAAATCCTCAACGACATCGACGGGCGGATCAGCAACTTCTACCGCGCGGTGAAGCTCACCCCGCGGGCGGTCGCCCGCCATGCCGCATGGCCGCTCAACCAGATTGACCTCGATGCGCGCCATCGCTGGCTCTCCAGGCAAGGCCGCCGGCTGGCGGCCCGGCTCCGGCGCGACCCGGCCTGCCGCGACGCCAAGCTGGCAGGTTGGTGGGCGTGGGGTTTCCTCACCTGCGGCGACGCCTGGATCTCCGGCCGGGCAGGCATCCTGCCTAAGTTGGCGGCGGGCCCAACGCCGGCGGACCTGAAGCTGGCCGTCGGCGAGCTCTCCGAACGCCTCGACAGCGTCTCCGTTACTTGCGGCGACTGGCAGCGGGTTCTGGCCCCCCGGCTGCTGGGGCGCAAGACGGGCGTGTTTCTGGACCCTCCCTACGCCAAGGCGCGCCTCGTCGATGGATCGCCCTGCCGCGCCACGGCCGTCTCCCAGGCCTGCAGGCACTGGGCGATCGCGCACGGCGCAAAGATCAAGATCGCCCTCTGCTCCTACGAGGCGGAGCCCGCCATGCCGGCCGATTGGGATCTGTATCGCTGTGAGCCCAAGGCCGACGGCGGCGGCGCACAGAAGCCAAGCGGGGCGAAGCGGTGCATCTGGTTTTCCCCCAGGGCCGCGCACCCGCAGCTGACCCTGTCATTCGACCTCGATCCCGCCCCTGCGGCGGAGCCCACCGCGCCGGACACGGCGCCAGAGCAGGGTGCCCTGGCTGGGTCGGCGAGCTGCCTCCACGACCAGGCGAACTAACCCGACCAAAGATAACCCCATGAATGCGCCACAAAACTACACCGTGACCGGGGCTTTCCCGGACTACACCGTCACCGATGATCAGGGCAGATCGCACGCCGTCAGGTGGACCTGCCAGCGCGGCCTCTGGTCCAAGCTCCCGATCTGCGACTGCACGGGGCATGACGCGGCGCCCCACGCCTGCGGCCATACCCAGGCCGCGTGCGCACACCGAAACAGGCAGAAGGCGGCCGCCGCCCGGGAGGCCGGGGTACCCGTGGTCACCGGAACCTCTCCGGATTATTCGGTGGCCATCGGCACCGAGGCGCATGCGGTGGCCTTCCACCCGGACGGCACGCGGCGGTGCTCATGCGACCCCCAGCGCGCGAACTCCTGGCCCGACCAGTGCATCCACGCGGCGTCCGCCGAGAGCTACGATGTCGCCCTACGCCTCGCGGCCAAGGGCGACGCCCGTGGCGACAACATCGAATGCGCCGAGACCGGGATCGTCCGGCACGGCCTGCTGATACCGTACTACCAGGCGCGAGAGAGGCGGCGGAGCCAGGGGAGGGCGCCGTGACGGCGGGGCCAACCGCGCAGGGCGACGGGGGCGGCACCGGTACTGGCCGGGATAGGTTGGCCTGCGACAATCCTTATGATCACACAGACCAAGAGTGATCAACCGTCGAGGAAGAGAGGTTGATGTTTAGCCAAGTACCGTACTGATTGATCAAGGTGAAGTTATGCGTCATACATCTGAATCTCCCTTTGATCGGGGATCTGGGGTCTGAGTGGGACCGGACAGTAGCTAAGCATAGGGGGTTGCTGATCCTGGTCATCGTCTCCTTGCCGGGAGAGTGACAATCACCCACCCAACCGTCGGATCGACGAAAACAGAAACCCGCAGCTGGTGCAGTTACCCGCACCCACTGGTTGTGCAATTTCTCACGCCATCAAGAGATCAATCAAACCCCACGGATCGAAAATCACCTTTATTCCTACCAATCCTGGAAGTGGGTTAATGCACTGGGTGCGGGTAGCTGCGGAAAGCGAGCAGACTCGTTGGGTAACCCGGGTCTGGGGCGTTCACGGCGACGTCGGGTGGTGTTCGACCCTCCCCGGCCCCGTCGGACGCGTCCTTGCAGGTACTAACGCGGTTTGTACGGCACTCTGCTGCGGGCGCTGGAACGGCGCTGGTCGAACGTGAAGCGGGTGGCTGGGACACCAGGAACTGGTATGGGACCCCTAGCTAACTTCGGATTGCTCCTGGAGCGTACTAGGCGTGAAAGTACGCCGCTCCAGTGGACGCTCTGACTCTCCCGCCAGCGTCAACGTCCCCTTGCACAGGGGTTTTGGGTGTCCGCTGAATGTGGGCGGGGTCTTAAAGTTCCTCTTCAAACTGTCGATATAACTCAGAATGGAACAAAGTGACTTGAAACGGAGTTTCTACTGCCGAGTTGAAGAGAGTATTCCTTGGAATGACGTGCCGGAGGCGGAAACCAAACGCGTAGCCCTTGCCGTCAAGCGAGCTTGGCAAAGTATTGCTGGCCGGTTCACTACTGAAAAAGACGTTTTGAGCGTGGCCGATGCCGTCGGTGCAGCCGCTGAGGCGCTGTTAACACCCCTCGCAACGCCGAAGCGGAAAAAACGCGAGAAGCACCCGCAGCTTTTAATCAAACTATAATGGCAATCAAGCAAGACCCTGAGCACATCTGCCCTTACAGTGTTTGGGAGTTGCGACCGACGGCGAAAGGCGCTTCGACTGAAGTCTTGCTACGCTTTGCCGATGATATTGAGATATGATGACCGCAATTGGTGATTCGAAATTGTTTAAGAAACGTCTGGGGGACTTCGGGGTTAACGTATATCAGGGTTGCGAGCATGGATGCCGCTTCTGTTATGCTCCCGCTCAGCCAGGCGTGCGCGCACAGCCGTTTTGGAAAGATAAATCTCAAGCCGACTGGGGCACTGTCTTCATGCCGCGCCCCGGATTGTTGGACGCTCTCGTTGATGAGCTACGCACCTTCACCCCCGCTGTCGCGGAGAAGAAGGCAACCCCGTGGGGAGAAGGTCGCATATTGGTGTCATTTCTGTGTGACCCATATCAGCCCCTTGAGCTGAAGGAGCAAAACACGCGCAGGGTGCTCGAAGCTCTCCTTGAGGCTGGCCACAAAGTTCGCATCCAGACGCGCTCGGACTTGGTGATGCGGGATTTTGACTTGCTCGCGAAATATCCAACACAGGTCAGGCTGGGAACATCGCTACCACATCTAAATGATGAATTGGCAGCCGTCCTTGAGCCCAAGGCCCCGTCTCCCACCAAGCGTCTGATTATGCTGAACGAAGCGTCCGAATGGGGCATCCCGGTGTATGTTGCCATTGCTCCGTTCATGCCGTTCCACCCGGTCACCGTCCTAGAGGAAGTCATGGAGGCCATCCTCCCGTTGAAGCCTACGGAAATATTCTGTGAACCGCTCAACCCGAAGGGACACGCCGTCGAAATGGTCCTAGCGGCGATCGCCAAGCGCTACCCCGCTGAGGCGGCTCTCATTCAATCCTACGACGATGCCGCTTGGGCACAATGGACCTATAAACTCCTCGCCTTTGGCGTCTCCAAATACGCCGACAAGGGCTTCATCGCCTGGCCAGACACAGGCAGAGCTTGGGCAAAGCACTTGAGCAAGCCAGAGGCTGTCTTTCTGGAACAGTTCTTGCCGCCAAGTCCGGTTGCTGATAATCCGAAGCAGAACGAAGGGGGCAAGGGATTAACACCCGGCAAGAAAGCTTGGGTCACAATGCGCAAGAAGTACACCCCGGAACAGATCCATCAGCGGGCTTCTGCCGCCGGCAAAAAGGCGCATCAAACTATGCGTCGGAAGCTAACAAACAAGTCCACCCGTGGTGCAGCCAACTTGCAGAAACCCCGCTAAAACCAATCAGGGTCCGTGGGCCGCTATGACCATGATCCTACACCAACCCAACTAACGCTATCATGGCACTCTCCCACCACGACGACATTTCTGATACCAGAACATGAAAACATGCACCATCATAACCGCCACGGCATCGGAGAACCATTGGCTCAGTGCGGCGGTTGATCTCAGGAAGGTGGGTTACGCCCTCAAGCCATTCGTGGAGCGACTTGGGGGGAGATGCTTGGCCCAATTCAACGGGGAAACGCTGCTGGTAGCGGTTCAGAACATGTCTAATAAACTGCTCAACCAGGGATTGACCGCTTGGGGCAGGGCAGTAGGGAAGGATGGACACCGAGTCCAGTTCACGCAGCGGGACCATGTTCCCATCTCGGCTGAGGAGTGGCCGGAACCCTTCGTCAAACCCGGCGCCCTAATTGCTGAACGCCTTACGCAGAGGCTGATGCTAGCCTTGCCTGATGGCTGTTGGGTAGTGAGTAACTGTTTGTCTCCCGACACTGGTCAACCCCTTTTCGCTGAGCGGTTGCGCGACATGAGGACTCGTTCGATCACGTGGGAGCGCGCGAAGGCATGCGGGGCGTCAGGACGCCAGTGCTATGTCGAATGGACCGAAGCTGAATTCCACGATCGGCTAAACAAACTCGCGCCGGCGCCTCCTGGCCTTGGGGGCCGGTAAGGATTTCCGCCCCAACCAGGGTAAGGAAACGGGAAGACCCGCGCCACCTCAGCGACTCCTTTCTCATCGCTGGGTAGGACCCGTGTATAACTGCTATCAGCAAAACCTCGCCACCAGTCTGGCCGCGGAAGGCGCCGGCCAGGATTCCTGCCCGGATCTCGGCGCTGAGTTCTACCTGGCCGAGCCGGAAAGTCGTGCCTGGCGGACCGTGAAATAATACGGTCCCAAAACATCCCGCTCTCGACTTGGAAGTCGCTGATACGACCACGCGAAAGTCCAGAAGTCCTGCCAGCCGGCAGTCAGCCGGTCAGGCGTGGGGAAAAACCAAAAGACCGGTTGGCGGAGAGAGAACAACTGGTCGAGGACCAAACCCAGCAAGTGCAACTGCTGTTCCTGGGCATGGTCCCACAGGGCACTAAACCAGTCGCCACTTTGAAAGCACTGACCGAAAACCTTTACATGCTGGCGAGCGAGCGCCTCGACAGCACGGAGTGAGACAGCTTTACTCTGAACTTCATACGCGTGCTGCCAATTGTCGATTCGGTCCAAAGCCTCCTGGTGCAAGGCGTGCGTGAACAAGTCACGCCGGAGTTGCTCCGGGGCCTGGACAGGTTCGGCCCTCAGTTTTTTGCGATCCACAAACCAGCCGCCCAACATGACCACGCACGACCGCTGGCTAACGGGCATTTGCTGTATGGCTTCAATGAGCGGCCAAAGATTATCCCAATCGGCCCGGTGAGTTTGCCCTACCACGGCGCTGGCAAACGTCTCACGCATGGGTTGCTCGGCGTCCTTCCAGTCTTGGAAGTTATCTAGCAACGTGGCCCGCCGGCTCGCCAGGTGTTCCTGGTGTGCCGCGAATTTGCCCTTAAAGCTCTCGCCATCGGCCACGCTGTCATCATCGGCCAGGCCGCCCAGGGAGAGCGGCGCCAGACTGGGATGGCCAGCAGGAGCTGAACGAGTCGTCGGTACGGGCTTCTCGGGTTTAGGATCGGGTGTAATTAGATCTAACAGGTCCATATCAGTGCAT
>Ga0118677_10002702_pt1 | contig 35073 bp, 31 predicted proteins | sample AliMusrvi5mmetaG_FD_86154 | JGI IMG/M metagenome (GOLD analysis project Ga0118677, IMG submission 86154)
AGCGTGGGCTTAGGTTTACGGAGTAGTTTTCAGGCGACTGAATCTGCGGCGGGCGCAACAGGCAATCAATGGAGCAACAATTTTGCCCTGGATAACGCTCGTTTGTATTTCGCGGGGCAAATTCACAAGTATTTAAAACTAGAATTTAACACTGACTGTCAAACGTGTGGCAGCGGTGGAGAAGTCAGAATTTTGGATGCTATCGGTAAAATTGAGTATAACGCTTATGCCAATCTTTGGGTCGGTCGTATGTTAGTACCTGGCGAACGCCGGGAAATGAATGGGCCGTTTTATAGCGGTATCTACCAAACCTTCGGTGCGGGTACACCGTTTGAGCCAGCCGATTATAATTTGACTATTCAAAATAATGGTACTTCAGCGGGTTCTTATGGTCGTGATGATGGTGCGACGGTATGGGGGGCGGCATTTAGTGATCGTTTTCAATATGCGTTTGGTTTCTTCCGTGGTTTGAGAGGCGGTGCAAACTCAAGTGATAACCCAACTTTCTCTCAAAAGTTGTCTTATAACTTCTGGGAAGTTGAAAAAAATCCAGGTTATTACACCTCGGGCACCTATTACGGTAAAGGCGGTGATATTTTAACGGTATCTGTTAACAATCAGTATCAAAGCCAAGGTGCAGGTTCAAAAGTGACTCCAGGCAACTTTCGTGGTACTGGCGTTGATGTGTTAATGGAAAAAATCTTACCTAATAAAGCAGTACTGACTTTAGAAGGGGATTATAAAAACTATGGCATTAGTGGCGGAAACTACCATGCTATTCAAAATAGCACGCCTCCTGGCGTTGCTAACTTCAATATGTTTGCGGGTCAAGCCTATGATGTGAGTGGTATGTACATGTTCCCTCAAAAAATTGGTATTGGTTTAATTCAGCCTTATTTACGTTATGTTAATGTTAATCCAATCGGAAGTTCTAACCGTAATTCATACCAAACCGGTATTAATTATGTAATTGACGGTCATAACGCAGTGATCTCTTTAAACTATCTTTACGGTGATCTGAATACTAAAGGGCTTAATTATACTTCTACTGCAACAGGCGATAAGGTCAGCTCTCTTCTACTGGGCTTTCAATGGCAAATCTAACTTCTTTGATACTTTAGGATAACTTCCATGAACAGAATTTCTGAAAAATTACGTAAATTAAGTATTGTCGGTGCGATGGCATTATTAACAGTCGCTTCGGGTACTGTAAGAGCCGAAGATACTATTAAGGTCGGTGTATTGCACTCTCTATCTGGCACCATGGCCATCAGTGAAACGACATTGAAAGACACCATGTTGATGTTAATTGATGAACAAAACAAAAAAGGGGGGTTGTTAGGTAAAAAACTGGAAGCTGTGGTAGTCGATCCGGCTTCTAACTGGCCTTTATTTGCTGAAAAAGCCCGAGAGTTATTAACCAAAGATAAAGTGGCGGCAATCTTTGGTTGCTGGACTTCTGTATCTCGTAAATCAGTATTACCGGTTATTGAAGAGTTAAATGGCTTGCTGTTTTATCCTGTTCAGTACGAAGGCGAAGAGTCATCTAAAAACGTATTTTATACCGGTGCAGCGCCTAATCAACAAGCGATTCCTGCCGTTGATTATTTGATGAACGACCTAAAAGTAAAACGTTGGGTATTGGCGGGAACTGATTATGTGTATCCAAGAACCACCAACAAAATTTTAGAAGCGTATTTAAAATCTAAAGGCGTTGCTAAAAAAGATATCCTGATCAACTACACACCCTTTGGACACTCTGATTGGCAAAGTATCGTAGCAGACATTAAAAAGTTTGGTTCTACGGGTAAAAAGACGGCAGTGGTTTCTACTATTAATGGTGATGCTAACATTCCTTTCTATAAAGAATTAGGTAACCAAGGGATTTCTGCTGAAAAAATTCCCGTTATTGCCTTTTCAGTGGGAGAAGAAGAGTTATCGGGCATGGACACTAAGCCGTTAGTCGGTCATTTAGCGGCCTGGAACTATTTCATGAGTGTTGATAGCACTAAAAATGCGGCCTTCATTGAAAAATGGCATGAGTACACTAAAAACCCAAAGCGCGTAACGAATGATCCAATGGAAGCCCATTACATTGGTTTCAACATGTGGGTTAAAGCAGTTGAGAAAGCCGGTACAACTGATCCAACTGCGGTTCAAAAAGCGATTATCGGTGTTGAATATCCCAACCTGACGGGCGGTACTTCTAAAATGTTGCCTAACCATCACATCAGCAAACCCGTGTTAATTGGTGAAATTCAAGACGATGGTCAGTTATTGACAGTTTGGCAAACCAATACCTTGGTGGATGGTGATGCCTGGTCTGATTTCTTACCAGAAAGTAAACCCATCATTGCTGATTGGACAGCGCCTATTAATTGCGGTAACTACAATACCAAAACTAAAAAATGTTCAGGACAAAACTTTTAATAGTGTGTTCTGAATCATTCTTACCAAGTACTTAAAATACTTAAACCAGGCGAGTTAGTCGATATTAATTTAAGGCTAACTCGCTGTTTTGGAGATAACATGAAGGCGAAATCAATTAAAGGATACTGTCGACTGGCTGCCTGTTTAATGCTGGTGTTTTCGCTAGCCATTCATGGCGATCAGGATGTATCAAAGCAACAACTCTTGCTTAATGCGTTAACTAATTTAAAGCAAGGTTCCATGGCTGAACGTGAGCAAGCCATTATTCAACTAGCCGATAACGGCAGTTCCAGTTTGACGATTTTGCAGGCACTGCTGGATGGTCAACTCTTTATACTTAAATCAGACGACTCTCTAGTGATCGGTGCTGATAATAACCAAGGTTATGATATTCGTGATGCCATAACAGGAACTGCAAAGGGAGCTGTTGAGCGCACAGATGTTGGCAAGATCAACTTAACCAACAAACTTAGAGTTTCATTAAGGAAAATCATTGGGCAATTACAATTAAGTTCAGATGACCCTGCTATTCGTTTAGCCGCTGTTAAAGCGATGGGAAATGAAGAGGATGAAAGTGCCTTAGCTATCTTAAAAGCGCGTGAAGGCGTTGAGAAGGATGAGACAGTTAAGCAAGCCATAAAAGTTGTATTTTTGTTAAAAGATATGAACAGTAGTGATAAATCACTCCGCATCAATGCAATCGATGCCTTAAAGGAAGTGAACAGTCTGGATGTCGTTAACCGACTGAATGCTATGGTCGAAAAGGATGAGGCAGGAAATTTTGTAGAGTCAGATATTGATATCCGAAATACAGCAAAAGCGGCGTTAATTAATATCAATACCCGATTACAACTTTACAGTTCAATAGAAACGGTGTTTTTTGGTCTTAGTTTAGGTGCCGTTCTAGTATTGGCCGCTATTGGATTAGCCATCACCTTTGGCGTAATGGGTGTTATAAACATGGCACATGGCGAATTAATGATGCTAGGTGCTTATACCACTTACGTTATGCAGCAATTGATGCCTAATAATTTAGCCTTTTCAGTGCTGTTATCCATTCCCGCCGCCTTTGTTATTTCTGCTTTGGTGGGCATTGCTATTGAAAGAGGAATCATTCGATTTCTGTATGGTAGACCCTTAGAGACGTTACTGGCTACTTTTGGTGTCAGCTTAATACTTCAGCAAAGTGTACGGTCTATCTTTTCACCCTTAAACCGGAGTGTAGCAACGCCAGAATGGATGAGTGGCTCCTGGCAGGTTAATGATTTCTTGTCACTGACCTGGAATCGCTTTTATATCCTGGTCTTTTGTTTAATAGTATTTGTGTTGCTGTTGCAGATTCTTAAACGCACCAGTTTAGGTCTTGAAGTAAGAGCTGTTGCTCAAAACCGAAATATGGCTAAAGCCATGGGTATCCCAACCTCCAGAGTAGATGCCATGACCTTTGGTTTGGGATCAGGCATTGCAGGGGTGGCGGGGGTGGCCTTAAGTCAGATTACCAATGTGGGCCCCAATCTGGGACAGGCTTATATTGTCGATTCCTTTATGGTCGTCGTGTTTGGCGGCGTGGGGAATTTATGGGGAACCTTAGTGGCTGGGTTTGTGTTGGGTATTGCTAATAAATTCCTGGAGCCTTTTGCGGGTGCTGTTTTAGCGAAAATATTAGTCCTTATCTTTATTATTCTATTTATCCAGAAACGTCCGAGAGGCTTGTTTCCACAAAAGGGTAGGGCGGCGGACTCGTAGTTGTGATGAATAACGATAGAAATTTTATAACTTGAAAGTGGAATTGATATGAAATTAATAGGATTAGGTGCTGATAAAATCGGTACGACGGTATTGATCGTACTCGCTATGGTGAGTTTTATTATACCGCTTTGTAATTTAGTTTCTCCCGCTGACTCTCCTCTGCATTTTTCTGCCTATACCGTCTCGGTATTAGGTAAGTATTTAACATTTGCTTTGTTGGGCTTGTCGTTAGATTTAGTCTGGGGCTATTGCGGTATTTTGGCGCTTGGTCAAGGTGCATTCTTTGCGTTGGGTGGTTACGCCATGGGCATGTATTTAATGCGCCAGATTGGTACGCGGGGCGTTTATGGTGATCCCTTATTGCCCGACTTTATGGTGTTTCTAAATTGGAAAGAACTGCCGTGGTATTGGTTAGGCTTTGATAATTTCTGGTTTGCCCTGTTGATGGTGGTGTTGGTGCCCGGCGTGTTAGCGTTTGTATTTGGCTGGTTGGCCTTTCGCTCAAGAGTCACGGGGGTTTATCTTTCGATCATTACTCAAGCATTGACCTATGCTTTGTTACTGGCCTTTTTCCGAAATGAAATGGGCTTTGGTGGTAATAATGGCTTGACTGATTTTAAAGAATTATTGGGCTTTAATATTCAGTCAGAGGCATTACGAGCCTTATTGTTGATGATATCCGGTGTCACTCTGATTGCGGTTTTTATACTGTGTCGTTGGTTGGTTAATACTAAATTGGGCCGAGTAGTGACTGCTATTCGTGATCAAGAATCACGGGTACGATTTTTAGGGTATCGTGTTGAGATGTTTAAGCTGTGGATCTTTGTATTCTCAGCGATGATAGCCGGAATAGCCGGGGCACTGTATGTGCCTCAAGTGGGCATTATCAATCCCAGTGAATTTTCACCACTCAACTCACTTGAGATCGTTATTTGGGTTGCTATTGGTGGGCGAGGAACATTATATGGCGCAATCATAGGAGCCGTGCTGGTTAATTATAGCAAAACAGTATTGACCGGCTTAATGCCTGAAATTTGGTTGTTTACCTTAGGCGCTGTTTTTGTATTGGTTACTGTATTTTTACCTGATGGCCTGGTAGGTTTAATGCGTCGCCGTTTACAGGAGAGTCATTCATGAATATATTTGCTGAAAACCTGTTTGGCGAGGTACCCAAAGTAAGTTCTGGCAATCTGGTTGTCGAAGGTGAACTGGATACTCGTCATGGTCCCATATTATATTTAGAAGATGTGAGCGTTAGTTTTGATGGTTTTAAAGCGCTCAATCATATGTCACTTTATATTGATGCTGGTGAATTGCGCTGTATGATCGGGCCTAATGGTGCTGGAAAGACCACATTGATGGACGTTATTACCGGCAAGACTCGCCCCGATACAGGGACGGTATTCTTTGGACAAACCATCGATTTATTGCAAATAGATGAACCCGCTATTGCGCAGGCAGGTATTTGCCGAAAATTTCAAAAGCCGAGTGTATTTGATGCTTTAACAGTATTTGAAAACCTGGAGTTAGCACTAAAGGCGGATAAACGTACCTGGCAAACCCTGTTTTATCGACTCAATGGAGAGCAACGTGACCGTATCGATCAGATTATTGAAACGATTGGTTTAACCGCCTGCAATCACCAGCGCGCCGGCATCCTTTCGCATGGACAAAAACAATGGCTGGAAATTGGGATGTTATTAATGCAGGAGCCCAAAGTAATGCTCGTGGATGAACCCATTGCAGGGATGACACATCAAGAGATTGAGCGGACTGCAGAGTTGTTGTTATCGCTACAGGGACAGCGCTCTATCGTTGTTGTTGAGCATGATATGGAGTTTGTTCGATCCATTGCCAGTAAGGTTACTGTTTTGCACGAAGGTTCGGTATTAACGGAAGGTACAATGGATGAAGTCCAAAACGATCCACGTGTCATTCAAGTGTATTTGGGGGGATAATGCTTAAAATTAAAGGGTTACAGCAGTATTACGGTGAAAGCCATACCTTGTGGGATTTACAACTTGATGTGCCTAAAGGCGCTTGTTTGTGTTTAATGGGGCGTAATGGCGTAGGTAAAACCACTTTATTAAAAGCCATTATGGGGCTGGTGCCTGTTAGGGAGGGCCTACTTGAGCTTGATGGGGAATCCCTGATAGGTGCAAAAGCAGAAAAGCGTGCAGAACTCGGTATAGGCTATGTGCCTCAGGGACGGGAGATATTTCCTTTATTGACAGTAGAAGAAAATCTTAAGACAGGACTTCGGGCTGCACGTCGACACGGTATAAAAAAGATCCCCGATCATATCTATGAGATTTTCCCCGTATTAAAACAGATGTTAAACCGGCGGGGTGGCGATTTATCCGGTGGGCAGCAACAACAGCTCGCCATTGGACGCGCCTTAGTATTAAATCCTCGACTACTAATTCTGGATGAACCTACTGAAGGAATACAACCTAATATCGTCAGTGAAATCGGTGATGTGATCATCCGGCTTAATCGTTCATTGGGTAAACCGATCCAGATGCCTAAACCTAATCCGAATGATTTAGGTGAAGTGCATGAAGCGATATCAAAGATTAATCACGAGCTAGGTGTCACTGTGTTATTAGTTGAACAAAAGTTGCCTTTCGCCCGTAAAGTAGCTGATCGGTTTTGCATCATGGATAGGGGGCGTAATGTCGCGATTGGTGAAATGGATCAGCTTGCTGAGGATATGGTTAAACGTTATTTGACGGTTTAAATGCAGAGAGCGCTGCGCGTGTCATCAAGTTGTGGTAAATTTTAGCTTCGCCGCATAAAGTCTTTATGTGGGATTTTGCAAATAAAGAGGAATTGTTATGAAAATGAAATGCCTGCTTGTATTAAGTGCTCTAATGACACTGGTTTCGTCACCTGTTTTTGCTCATATCGGTGTAAATGCAGATCATAGTAAGGTCAAGAACTTGCTTTTACATTTAATGAGTTTCGATCATCTGGCAACGATAATAGGCTTGGGGCTTTGTGTATTTATGGGTGGTCAATTATTGCTGTCGTTGTTACTCCGTGTGATTAAAAGAAAATATTGATGGGCATAAGGTGTTGATGACCGGGATGGCTGTGTCGGAAGGTTGGCAAGCCAGATTAGATCTTGAGTTTGCGCTAAGTCAGCAGAAAACAGTTATTTCCAAGCGTCGTCATAGTGGCCCGCTCACTATTCAACGGCCCTTTTATCCAGAAGGTGATGTTTGTCATCTGTATTTACTACATCCACCAGGTGGCGTGGTTGCAGGTGATAGTTTGACTATTAATATCAATGCGACTGCCGATAGCTCTGCATTGATTACGACGCCCGCAGCCGGTAAGTTTTATCGGAGCCAAGGGGCGCTGGCGAAGCAAAAAGTGAGTATTAAAGTCGCTGCTGGTGCGACTTTAGAATGGTTGCCGCAAGAAACCATTATCTACGAAGGCGCTCAGGTTGTGTCTGAGTTACTTATTGAACTGGATGAAAAGGCAAGCTTTATCGGTTGGGAAGTCTTGGCTCTAGGTCGACCAGCGGCTAATGAGGGCTTTACAACCGGTGAGGTGACTTTAAGTTGGCAAATATATTGTGCTGATACGCTGTTTTATCAGGAGCGTATCAAACTGGATGCACGCGCTTTTGCCGCCCGTTGGGGTTTGAATGGACATTCTGCGTCGGGGACATTATTGGTGTATCCAGCGTCATCGGTGCAGTTACAAAAAGTACAAGAACTTATCGGTGATCAACCGGGACGTGGCGTGACTTTAATTGATGATTTGTTGATTAGTAGGGCGCTTGATAACCGCGCTGATCGGCTGCGTGAGTTTTTTCAGCAAGTTTGGGTTTTATTGCGGCCAGATGTATTAAACCGTCATGCCTGTGAGCCGCGTATTTGGGCAACCTAGCATGTTGTTAAACACTCGGTTATATCTACGGTCATGTTGGTTTACGGCTATTGCTTAAAAGCCAACCTATACTACGTATTCTTGATGAGGTGTATTATTAAATTTGAAAAATGTTAAACTCAGAACGTTTTTTTAGTGACCCTTATTAATTTACAAGCCCATTAATATGAGACAAACCATGCAAATAACCGCCGAACTCGATAGTCAGCATGTTGAAAAACTGCATGTCCTGGAAAAGACGCTTAAAAAAAACACTTCTGAGTTAATAGCTTTTGCCATTGATAAAGTATTTACCGACAACTCTGCCAAAACAGAAGGATCTACTGCTTATCAGCTCATGCTGGATTCAGGTTTTATTGGCTGTGTGGAAATGGACGAAAATCTTTCAGAAAATTATAAAGCCAGTCTGGATTGGAGTCATAAACTGTGATTATTGCCGACACAGGTTTTTGGATTGCCTTGGCAGATAAAAAGGATAAACACCATTATCAGGCGAATGAGTTTGTCAAAACAAGCTCCGAAAAATTGATTACCACTTATCCTGTGATAACTGAAGTGTGTCATATCTCATTACAGCGACAAGGTATCAAAGCACAAATTAACTTTGTAAAAATGTATCAGTTGGGTGCTTTTGATGTATTTGAAATTCCCAAAGTGGACAAACAGCGCGTATTGTTTCTGATGCAACAATACGCTGATTTACCCATGGATTTTGCCGATGCGTCTTTAGTTTTATTAGCTGAATATTTAGGTCATGGCAGGATCTTAAGTACGGATAAACGTGATTTTCATACTTATCGTTGGAAAAACGCCCAACCTTTTTCCAACTTATTATGCCCCTAACATTTCTAATATTTAGAGACTATTAATACAAGCCATGAAAATAACCGCCGAACTCGACAAAGAGAAATGAATAAGAAACAGGATTAATTATGCATTTAACACCCCGTGAGAAAGATAAATTACTGATTTTTACCGCAGGACTATTGGCAGAACGGCGTAAAGCAAGAGGCTTAAAGCTTAACTACCCCGAAGCCATCGCCTATATTTCAGCAGCGATTATGGAAGGAGCCAGAGACGGGCGAACCGTCGCCGAGTTGATGGAGTTTGGCCGTACCCTGTTAAGTCGTGATGACGTGATGGAAGGTGTCTGTGAAATGTTGCCCGATGTACAAGTGGAAGCCACTTTTCCAGACGGTACCAAGCTGGTGACGGTTCATAACCCGATCGAATAAATTTAGAGAGCAGTAGGAGCATAGCTATGATTCCTGGAGAAATTATTCCAGCCGAAGGCGATATTGAGCTTAACGCAGGTTGTGAAGTGATTACCTTGGTAGTTGCTAATCAGGGAGACAGACCGATACAGGTCGGTTCACATTATCATTTTTTTGAAACGAATCCCGCACTGGCTTTTGACAGGGATAAAGCACGGGGATTTAGATTAGATATACCGGCTGGCACTGCCGTCCGTTTTGAACCCGGACAACTGAGGGAAATTCATCTGGTGCCTTTCTCAGGGTTACGACGTGTATATGGGTTTCGTCAAGCCATCATGGGCGATTTAAAGGAGTCAGTATGAGTAGAATGAGTCGACAAGCCTATAGTGACATGTTTGGACCTACGACAGGTGATAAAGTCCGCCTGGGTGACAGTGGTTTGTTTTTACAGGTCGAAGCGGATCGCACACTGTATGGCGAAGAAGTTAAGTTCGGTGGTGGCAAAGTGATTCGTGATGGCATGGGTCAAAGCCAGGTGGATTCCTCCAAAGCGATGGATTTGGTGATTACCAATGCCTTGATTGTCGATTATTGGGGCATTATCAAAGCCGATGTCGGGATTAAGAATGGCCGGATTGCCGCGATAGGTAAAGCCGGAAATCCTGATATTCAAAATGGCGTTGATATAATCATAGGCCCAGGCACCGAGATTCTAGCCGGTGAAGGACAGATTCTAACCGCAGGCGGAATTGATGCGCATATCCATTTTATTTGCCCCCAACAAATTGAAGAAGCGCTTGCATCGGGTGTAACGACCATGATTGGTGGAGGTACCGGGCCAGCAACCGGCACTAATGCCACGACCTGTACACCAGGTCCCTGGAATATTCAGCAGATGTTGCGGGCGCTGGATGGTTTTCCAATGAATTTTGGATTGCTGGGTAAAGGCAACGCCAGTTTGCCGATTGCCTTGGAAGAACAAGTCCGTGCGGGTGCAATGGGTTTAAAACTGCACGAAGACTGGGGAACAACGCCAGCCGCTATTGATTGTTGTCTGTCAGTCGCTGATCGTTTTGATGTCCAGGTTGCCATTCATACCGATACGCTTAATGAGTCTGGATTTGTTGAAGATACGATTGCGGCCTTTAAAGATCGTACTATTCATACCTATCATACCGAAGGTGCGGGTGGTGGTCATGCACCGGACATTATTAAGGCCTGCGGCTTGCCCAATGTTCTGCCTTCATCAACCAACCCCACGCGACCCTATACTATTAATACAGTCGATGAGCATTTGGATATGCTCATGGTCTGTCATCATCTTGATCCCAGTATTCCTGAAGACGTGGCTTTTGCTGAGTCCCGTATCCGTCGAGAAACTATTGCAGCAGAAGATATTCTGCATGATTTGGGTGCTTTTTCAATGATCTCATCTGATTCTCAGGCCATGGGTCGCGTCGGTGAAGTGATTATTCGTACCTGGCAAACTGCACATAAAATGAAGTTGCAACGCGGTAGTCTGCAAGAAGATGCTTCCAATAATGATAATTTTCGTATTAAACGTTATATTGCCAAGTACACCATCAATCCTGCGATTAGTCATGGTATAGCACATGAAGTAGGCTCTATCGAAGTGGGAAAGCTAGCTGACTTGGTGTTATGGAATCCAGCTTTCTTTGCTGTAAAACCGACACTGATTCTTAAAGGGGGTGTAATTGCATCCGCTGCGATGGGTGATCCCAATGCATCCATTCCAACCCCTCAACCGGTGCATTATCGTCCGATGTTCGGATCGTTTGGTCAAACATCAGCGACTTCTTCCATGATCTTTTTACCCCAAGTGGCGGTTGATGAAGGTGTAGCGAGTATCCTGGGTTTACGCAAACGGGTCGGTACGGTTAAAAATACCCGCACCATAGGCAAAAAGGATTTAATCCATAATCACTATCAACCCACTATTGAAGTTGATCCGCAAAACTATCAGGTGCGTGCTGATGGTCAATTACTTACCTGCGAACCGGCGGTCGTCTTGCCGTTTGCGCAGCGGTACTTTTTGTTTTAATCCCGTGTTATGTAAACAACGATAACTGAAATGTTGAAATTGACCGAAGTGGCTGTTCCGGAAGCCCAGGCAGATGATGAGTTGACCTTGTCTTATGAACACCGTCAAAAAAGCCGGTTGCCTGCACAAACCGATGGTGGTGTAAAAGTAGGCTTCTTTTTACCCAGAGGACAGCGTTTACATTCTGGCGTTATATTGACAGGCGCTGATCATTATAAAGTACTGATCAAAGCGGCTTCAGAACAGGTGTCAGTGGTGCGAAGTGACGATGCCTTGCTGTTTGCCCGGACTTGTTATCATTTGGGCAATCGCCATGTTGCCTTGCAAATACTTCCGGGTGAATTACGCTATTTAACTGACCATGTCTTGGATCGCATGGTACAAGGGTTGGGTTTAGCAGTGGCTCATGAAGTTTTACCTTTTGAACCTGAAGCGGGTGCTTATCATAGTCATGATTAAGGATATTGCTTTATTGCGCTTATTTCAGTTAGTCAGTCCTGGCTTACCCATTGGCATGTACAGCTATTCGCAAGGTTTGGAGCGAGCGGTTGAAGATGGTTTAGTCACCACCTCCGATCAGGTGTATGACTGGATCGAAGGCTTATTAGAGCAAGGCATGACGCAGATAGATTTACCTATTTTGGCACGCTTGTATGATGCATGGTCATTGGACGATATCACGAAGGTCATGCACTGGAGTGCCACCTTAATGGCCTATCGTGAGACGTTTGAATTGCGTGCTGAAGACAGGCAGGCGGGGCAAGCCTTGGCCCGTTTGTTAATTGAGCTAGACTTTGAGGATGCGGCTTTCTGGTTAAGACGGAATGATGCCACATTGGCGACTTTATACGCGCTGGCTGCGGTGCGGTGGGAGATTCCTAAGCAGGAAGTGGTGATCGGTTATTTATGGAGCTGGCTAGAGAATCAGGTGTTATGCGCGGTTAAATTAGTGCCGTTAGGGCAGGTGGCTGGGCAACGTCTTTTAATCAAACTGGCTGACCTTTTACCGGAACAGGTTAACCGGGCATTATCGCTAACCGATAAGGAAATCGGCGGTAGTGCCTTTGGTTTAGCGTTATTCAGTTCTCGTCATGAGATGCAGTATTCCAGATTATTTCGATCATAAAGTGAGTAGATAATGAGTGATAAACAAGTACTTCGAGTCGGTATTGGCGGGCCCGTGGGGTCGGGTAAAACAGCGCTAGTGGATGCTTTGTGTAAACGGATGCGTGATGAGTTTGATATTGCCGTCGTTACTAATGATATTTATACCCGTGAAGATCAGCAGTTTTTGATTCGTAGTCAGGCATTACCAGAAGATCGGATTTTAGGCGTAGAGACGGGGGGGTGTCCGCATACTGCGATCAGGGAAGATGCCTCAATGAATCTGGCGGCGGTTGATGAGTTATGTGAGCGCTGGAAAGATCTGGATTTTATTATGGTTGAGAGTGGTGGTGATAATTTAAGTGCCACGTTTAGCCCGGAGCTGGCTGATCTGACTATTTATGTGATTGATGTCTCGGCAGGGGATAAGATTCCCCGTAAAGGTGGGCCGGGTATTACCCGTTCTGATTTACTGGTGATAAATAAAATAGACTTAGCCCCGTATGTAGGTGCCTCTTTGGAAGTAATGGATAGGGATGCAAAAAAGATGAGAGGTGAGCGTCCATTTGTGTTTTCAAACCTTAAAACAGGGGTGGGGTTGGAGGCGATTGTGGGGTTTATTGTTGATAGAGGGATGTTGGGTAAGGAGGGTTGAGCTAGAGTGTGTAGTTTGGATTTTTTGAACCATTGTTTTTTATTTAACTTATCTAAGACTTGCTCAAAGTTATTTTTCTGGTACTGATGAAATGGTTTGAAATATTGGTCTTTTAGACCGTAACGTAGCAGCAAACAGAAACGCTGACTTTATAGCTTTCATTGCTCTGTACTTTTCAAAGACTTCAGGGGCTATCATTTTTAGTAAAGTTAGCGCATTGGTGAACTCAATCTGAAATCTTGCCTTGTAATAGCGCAGAATATCCAAGTGATCAAGGTAAATATCTATCCGGGTGATTCCGGTTTCTTTAGGCGTTTTATTGGCTTTGGCTTTGGTAAGCCGACAGCGTATAAGCCGTGTTGTGTGTCACATCCACCAAGGCCAGCAATGAAATTTCCAGTCCGCGTTCCGCCTGCCCCTGTGAACCGTTCCAAAACCAGTCCAGGCCGTAACTGGTGCGCCCACTTTTGGGTGAAAAACTGGCATCGATTGCTACCACCCAGTCGCCACTATTCGGCAAGTCCTTCAAGCTCAGCAGGTTGAAGGTAACAAAATCGAACGGGCGACGAAACCATCTCGAAAAGGTTTTTTCATTCAGAGAGGTATAACGGCCAAGGTTTCGGAAATTTACCCGTCCCGGCAGATACGTCAGGGCTGTTATCGTCGTTGACTACATCTTCCCACGCTGGAGGCTTCCAGACTATTTTTTAATCAAATCAAAACTGTCCGAAGTATTGAAGATATTCAATAGTATGTTGATATATTCGATTCAAGTCAATTTGTGCAGCGCCAATTAGGATAGATACTTCATTTTGAATTATCTAATAATGCCAAGTTTCCTATTCAATTAATCATAACGTCGACCCTTAATGGGGGGCGACGAAATGTTTACTGTCAGGCCTCACCGGATATGAGTAAGGTGGGTTAATGCTTTCTCGTTTGTCCTCTTTTCCTTTAGGTGGGAGAGGATGTCTTAGTCAGCGATAGCCAACTCTCAAGCTTAGGTAATTTAAGTAATTGCTCCGAAAATAAGCAGGCTTGATGCAAATGCGCTTTAGCCTGCTCACTAAGACCTTCGCCTAATTCCATTTGTTCAGCCCGAATGCTGAGTAAAAAGCACGGCGGTGGTGTCTGTTTATTAATGGCTTGATAAACAGCCAAGACCGCCGCCGGACTCATGGCATGAGTGGTGTAACTCTTGTCTCTGACCGGTTTAAGCCGATAAAAGTCATAAGCATCCTCACAGGCAACAGAGGCATCGACAAATAAAACCAAGGCTCTGTTTTTAAGATCCAACGCATGTTCAACCTGCAATTGAAAGTCACTCAGAATTTCAATGGCGTCCAGGTTGCAATGGCTTTCGATGTGTTCTAATAATAACGGCCCCAGCGCATCATCACCTCGGCTTAAGTTACCATAGCCGAATACAAGAACCGGTTTAAGCATGGCTATTGCGTTCTATGTCACCGTTACTGTGCTTAACCAGTTTATCGATTAATTGACCTTCGGCATTAATCAATTCAAGTTGCAAAGGCATTTTTCCCATGGCATGAGTGGCACAGGATAAACAGGGATCATAAGCGCGAATAGCCACTTCCAGATTGTTTAGCAAAGGTTCTGTCAGTTCTTGCCCCGATAAATATTCAGCGGCTACTTGACGAACAGATTCATTCATCGCCATATTGTTACTGGTGGTTGAAACGATTAAATTAGCCTTGGTAACAATGTCGTTTTCATCAACTTGATAATGGTGAAACAGAGTGCCTCTAGGCGCTTCAACAACACCCACCCCTTCATAACGCTTTTCACCCTGTGCGACTAAATCATGACTTAAAATATCAGGATCGTTTAATAGCGATTTAATGCTTTCTGCGCAATGTAATGTTTCAATTAAACGTGCCCAGTGGAATGCTAAGGTGCTATGCACCATCGCCTCACCACTATGAGCTTTAAATTCAACACGCGCGGCTTCAGCTAACGGTGTGTCAATGAAGTCACAGTTATTCACTCTAGCCAAAGGGCCGACACGATACCAGCCATTCTCTTTACCTAAAGATAAGAGATAGGGGAACTTCATATACGTCCAGGAGCGGACTTCTTCATGGATATAATCGTTGTAATGACAATAATCGACATGATCGATAATGGTTTCACCCTTATCGTTTTTAGCACGTAAGCCACCGTGATAAAGTTCCAGAGCGCCATTCGGTTTGGTTAAGCCTAAATAGTTGGAGCGTATGGTGCCAAAGTCATCGTAATAGGGCAGGTTAGAGCAATGCACTTTCTTGATGAGTTCAACTGAGGCCACCGACCATTCAACCATTTGATCAATGCCTTCCAATAAATAATCACGCTCGGCTTTAGTCAATGATTTATTCATACCCCCAGCAATTGCACCGGTGCCGTGAATACGTTTGCCTGAAACCATACGAATCACTTCTTGACCGTATTTACGCATCATAACGCCCTGAACTCCAAGGTCGGGATAAGCACCCAAGACGGCAATGACTGAGCGTTTACTGATGTCACTTTCAAAGCCAAATAATAAATCAGGGCTGGATAAATGAAAGAAATGTAAGGCATGAGATTGAAAGACTTGTCCAAAATGTAGCAATCGTCTTAGCTTCTCTGCGGCAACCGGTAAGTTTACGGGGTCAACACCGACTAATTGATCAATGGCTTTGGCAGCGGCTAGATGATGACTGACAGGGCAAATGCCGCACAGACGTTGCACCAATACCGGAAGTTCCCAATAAGGACGGCCTTGAATAAAACGCTCAAAGCCACGAAACTCCACAATATGCAAGCGTGCCTGTTGGACTTTGTTTTCTGCATCCAATAATAAAGTGACTTTACCGTGTCCTTCCACGCGGGAGACAGGATCAACAACGATGCGTTTTAAATTAGTTTGGTTTTTGGCTGTTTCTAAATGTTCGTACATGATATTTCTCTAAAGTTAGTTTGCACAACAGGCATGTCCAGCTTGTATCGTAGTTCTTTATTCATCATTATTATGATTTAGTCATAATGAACTAATTCATAGGACAAAGAAGGTTCACGCCCCTCAATCAAATCAGTTAGGAACTTCCAGAACACGTCTGCCGAAGGCGGACAACCGGGTAAGAAATAGTCGATTTTTACGACTTCATGAATCGGGCGTACTTTATCCAACAGTAAAGGCAGTTCAGGATCGCTTGGGATTTGGGCATTCTCCACGCCGATGCCGTTGATATAAGCTTCGTTGAGGCATTCTTCCAGTGGAATAAAGTTTCGCATGGCCGGTAAGCCACCATTAATAGCACAGGCACCGACAGCAACCAGAATTTTGCAGTTCTTTCTAAACTCCCGTAACACATGCACGTTTTCGGAATTACAAACGCCCCCTTCGATTAAGCCAATATCACAGTTTGTGCAATGCTCAATATCAGTAATCGGTGAACGATCAAATTCAACTACTTCAGCTAATTGCAACATACGTTCATCAATATCAAGAAATGACATGTGGCAGCCGAAGCAGCCAGCAAGCGATGTGGTAGCGACTCTAATTTTAGTTGTCATGCTGAATATTCTCCGAGTTGAGTGAGACTTGATCGATTTGGGTATGATCGTAGATACGCTCTCCAATCGGTACTTGATAGCCTGTCCGTTTGATAAGAATAGCGCCGGTCGGACAAACGTGTGCGGCCTGATCAGTCGCTTCCAGTTCCGAGTCTTTTAATAAGCCACTTTCAGCATTAATAATTAAATGCTTGTTAATGCCGCGTCCACTGATAGCAAAGACATCTTTACCGTCTTTTTGTTGACTGGCCCTTACGCATAAGGTGCAAAAGATACAGCGGTTATGATCAATTAGCACCTCTGCATGAGAGGCATCCAGTTCACGGTGTGGGTAAAACAGTGGGAAATGATCATCCAGCATATTCAAATGATAGGCCACGGCTTGTAACTGGCAGTTACCTGTTTTTTCACAGGAAGGGCAGAAGTGATTGCCTTCAACGAATAACATTTGGGTTATTTTTTTACGCTCCTCATTAATGTCTTTAGCGTCATTAAGGATCTGCTGACCTTCCATCGCTGGAAAAGTACATGCAGAACAGGTCCGCCCATTGACATTAACGTTACAGAGTTTACAACTGCCGTGCGGTGTATATTCTGGATGGTGACATAAATGCGGGATATAAACACCCGCTTCGGTTGCGGCTTCCATGATGGTTTGTCCTTCTTCAAAAGGAATGACTTGGCCATCAATCGTGATTGTTTTACTCATAATTATTCCTCAACTTGCGCTAAGTGCGCACCGGCATCGTCACGCTTTGCTAAGCGTCTGGCTGTTTCTAGCGCACCATCTAAATCAAAGCCTGGTTCATAACTGATCTTCTTTAACTGGGCCTGATAAAGCTCTGGGTAACGTTCCAGGGTGGTTAATATAGGATTAGCAGCGGTTTGTCCCAAGCCACAATGACTTTGTTTTTTGACGATTTGACAGAGTTCTTCCAAAGCCACAACATCACCCGCAGAACCATGACCGTCAACGATTTTATCGAGTTGATTCTTTAATAAGGACGTACCTACGCGGCAAGGCGTACAAAAGCCACAGCTTTCATGGGCAAAGAAGTGCGTAAAGTTATTAACAACATCTAAAATATTGCGTTGCTGATTAAAGACAATAAACGAACCGCCAGTCGCTAAATCTTCAAAGGCTAATAGTCTTGAAAATTCTTTGTTTGAAATAAAGGTGCCTGAAGGGCCACCTATTTGAACACCTAACACATCACTGGCACCACAATCATCTAAAATCGTCTGAATATCAGTACCAAAAGGATACTCATAAATACCGGGTTGGGCACAGTCACCGCAGATACTTAAGATTTTAGTGCCTTTCGATTTGTCGGTGCCAATGTTAGCAAACCAGTTACCGCCATTCACAGCAATACTAGCGGCAGCCAAAAAGGTTTCAACGTTATTAACAACTGTGGGTTTACCCAAGTATCCATGAGTCACGGGGTAAGGGGGGCGGTTACGCGGAATGCCCATTTTACCTTCCAATGATTCAATTAAAGCCGACTCCTCGCCACAGATATAAGCGCCTGCACCCAGACAGATTTCAATATCAAAATTAAAGTCAGCATTAACGATGTTCTGTCCTAATAGACCGGCTTGACGGCGTTCAGCGAGAATAGCTTCTAACTTTTCATGAAGGTATAAGTATTCACCACGTAGATATAAGAAACCTTTTTGAGCACCAATGATGGCAGCGCATAAGGTCATCCCTTCAAACACTTGATGAGCGTAACTATTTAGTAATACCCGGTCTTTAAAAGTCCCCGGTTCTCCTTCGTCGGCATTACAAACCACAATGTGTTCATCATTGAGTTCTTCAGAGCAGAATTTCCATTTGGTCGCTGTTTTAAAGCCTGCGCCACCACGGCCACGTAAACCAGAGATATCAAGCTCATTTAAGGTTTCTTTTAAACCTCTGTTAAAAGCAGATTGTAGGGCAGCACCGGCGGGAATAGGGGCGCTTAATAATAAGTCTGACCTGATTAAATTATCATCAACCTGAAATAGTGCTTGAGGCCAGCCTTCTAGGGGCGTTTGTTGATTTATTAAATCAGTTATTTGATCAACTTTGGCTTTGTCTAAACGGGATAGGGCATAGCCATTCACTAAGCCAGCGGGGCCTTGGTCACATAGTCCTGTACAAGAGGTATTATCTAAACTCACTAGGCCATCTGCACGCACTTCACCGAGCTTTACGTTTAATTTCTCTTCCAGATAAGCGGCGAGTTCATGCTTCCCTAGCAAATGATCAGTAATGGAATCACTGATTAAAATCTCATAGTGTCCGCGTGGCGACAGATGAAAAAAGCTATAGAACTCAATGACACCCATAATCTGTGTGCGAGAAATAGCTAATAAACGGGCTATTTGTTCTATGGCATCTTTGGGAATGTAATGATAATGAGCTTGTACAGCTCTAAGAATATGCAATAAATGCGTGGGCTGATAATGGTTTTTTTCTACGAGATCTTGAATAAATGCGGTCATTTTACGTCCTTCGTCTGATCTTTATGAAAACTTTCTGGTGTGATTATAAGGGAAACTTGTTACACGTTGCTGACACACCCATGAGGGTAACCATTCAGTCTCCCCCTTTGAAAAAGAGGGCGAGCAAAGCGAGAGGGTCTGAATAATTATCCATGATGTGCCATGTGTTTTACTCGAGTGAGATAAACGTTTTAAGTAAATGCGTAATATTTGCCATGCCCGCCTGTAGGTTATGTTCAATGTCTGTCATGGTGATTTCACCTGCTGTTTTGCCTGCCGCCCAATTAGCAACCACAGAGATAGCAGCATAATCCATTTTTAGCTCTTTAGCCAGTGCCGCTTCCGGCATACCGGTCATACCAACTAGATGACAGCCGTCATTTTCCATGCGTTTAATTTCTGCGACAGTTTCCAAACGGGGACCTTGAGTACAGCCATAAGTGCCAAAGGGGGTAATTGATAGGTTTGCTTTCGCTGCAGCCATCATTAATCGGGCACGCAGTGCCGGGTTGTAAGGGTAAGTAAAGTCTATATGTGTTACCGGGTAATCATTATCTTCAAAAAAGGTATGTAGACGACCAGAAGTATAATCAATAATTTGATCGGGAATCGCAATGTGTGAGGGTATCATTGTTTGCGAGATGCCTCCCACTGCCGCCACTGCAATAATCTGTTCAACGCCCAACTGTTTAAGTCCCCAGAGATTAGCGCGATAATTTATTTTATGGGGTGGCAATTTATGTGGATTACCGTGTCGCGCAAGAAATATAACTTCTTTCTGATTGAGTTCGCCGACAATAAAATCCGCTGAAGGTGAGCCGTAAGGTGTATCTATAGTGTGCTGTCTTATAACTGTTAACTCGCTGATTTGAGTTAAGCCGGTACCGCCAATAATTGCTAATTGAGTCATTGAACTATTTCCTTTTCGTTGCATGCATAAATGCCATTGGCATTGCGTAAATAACCTTTGTAATCCATACCATAACCAAATACATAACGATTTTCTACTTCCAGGCCGATAACATCGGCGATAACAGGCTTGGTATGTCCCAGGTTCTTATTGAGTAAAACCGCACTATAAACAACGCTTGCACCTTGGTCTATGCAGTATTCTTTAATAGCTGCCAAGGTGATGCCCTCATCTAAAATATCATCAATGACCAGTACGGTTCTGTCTTTAATGGCGGTGCTCGGCTTTAGTAGCCATTTTATCGTGCCGCCTAAGGTCTTGTTGTGATAACGACTGGCATTAATCGCGTCAATAGTTAAGGGCATGGTCAGACGAGTGATTAACTGGCCAGCGATAATGATACCGCCATTCATAACACAAAGCACGAGTGGATTGCTGTCAGTCAATAAGCTATTGATTTGTCCTGCCATTTTATCGATAGCCGCATCTACTTCTTGTGCGCTGTAAAGTAGGTCAGCCGTTTTTTGGATTGTTTTAATGTGCTCTATCATTGTTTTATAATTATTCTATCATGGCTGGGTCAACTGCTTGAGCAGCGTAGATGTTTGTTGCCATTTTTCCAGCGCTTTATAATTTAATGATAACTGGACATTACCCGGCATACGCATTAGTCGCTTTTCTCTGATAGGGTCTTGGCTAATAGGTAATGATTCAAGTACTTGCTCGGCGGCAACTGGATTGTTACAGACTAACAACATATCACAACCGGCTTGTTGCGCTAAGCGGGCACGTTCAGTATAACCACCCGCAAACGCAGCACCTTCCATACTTAAGTCATCACTAAAGACAGTGCCATCAAACTTTAATTCCTGACGTAAAACCTGTTGTATCCAGAAAGAAGAAAAGCCAGCCGGGTTTGCATCAATCGCGGGGTATAAAACGTGGGCGGGCATAATGCCTTCCAAGCCTTCGGCTATTAAGCGCTTAAAGGGTAGAAAATCTTTAGCGCGTAAGGTATCCAGATCTCGATTGTCTACCGGTAACGTCAAATGTGAATCCAGGGCAACGGCGCCATGCCCCGGAAAGTGTTTGCCTGTTGCCGCCATACCCGCAGCCTGCATACCCTTTCTAAATAGACTCCCTAGTGTTGAAGTTAACTCAGGATCTCTGGAAAATGATCGGTCGCCAATAATTTGGCTCACACCACAATCAACATCTAAAACCGGTGCAAAACTAAAGTCAACGCCGACTGCCAATAATTCAGTGGCCATTAACCAACCCGCTGATTCAGCCAGTTCGGGTGTTTTTTCATAAGCAGCGGCAGGAGGCAAGCGAGTAAAACCCTCACGAAAGCGTTGAACTCTGCCACCTTCCTGATCAACAGCAATTAAAATAGGGCCGTTACGAGCCGCGCGTATTTGCTTAATGAGTTCAGTAACCTGTTCGGGCGCTTCATAATTTCGAGAAAAAAGTATCACTGCTCCAGTATTGGGGTGGTTTATTTTCTCATGTTCATGGGACGCAAGGTTTAGACCTTCAACGTCCAGCATGACAGGGCCTGGAGGGTAGTGATTTGTCATTAGTGTAAATAGTTGGCTTAATGTGCGGTTGAAATGAACACTATTTTACACCGGATAGGGAGTTATCGACATAAGTCAAGAAGTGTTTTGCAATAAATGATTGGCTTAGGATTAAATACCCGTAACGTAGTTTAATATAAAGTTTAAAATGATGGGTATGCATAGTTAACTTAATTTTTAATCTCAAAGTATCATCATAAGATGGCAATGACCTCAATTATTATTAATCTTGGTATTGGACTGACTTATTTCCTGCTAAGCCGGATCGCTTTGATGTTAGCATTAACACCAGGTGCAGAGGCGCTTATTTGGCCACCCGCCGGACTGGCGCTCGCCGCCTGTCTTATTTGGCGGGGGAAAAGAATTTGGCCTGGGCTGGTTATTGGCTCTGTCCTGAGTAACAGTATGTCCGCTGAAGGACAGTTCGAAACAGACTGGCTACCTTGGCTCATCTCTTTTGGTTCGGTTGCACAAGCCCTGGTAGGTGAAAAGTTACTTCGATATTACGAGCCAGAGCTTGAGTTTTCACGTCCGATGAGTGTGTTCAGGCTTTGGATGGTTGCTTTTGGAAGCTGTTTAATTGCGGCTATAAATAGCTCCACTGCTTTATGGCTTACAGGTTTTTTTGGCGCTGATCAGTTCTTTTTTACTATGATCAATGGGTGGCTCGGAGATGCTTTGGGTATACTGATTTTTACGCCTTTAGTCATGGTGATCTTTGATCGTAGAGACGTTTGGAATGGACGCCGTTCTCAAATTGGCGTGACATTGTTCATTGGCGTTATATTTTGTGGGTTTCTTCAGCATTCGGTGAAAATAAGTGAAGAACAGGAACTTGTTAACCACTTCTCTCGAATGACGCCAGCTATAATCATTTTTATCATCGCCTTGTTGATGTGCAGTGTTTTGGGTGCAATCGCACTTATCATCAGTGGCGAACGACGCTATATTAATCAAGAAGTTGAACGTAAGACTCAGGAACTAATGACTGAAATCCAACATCGAACAACTGTCGAAACTAATTTACGTCAAAGTGAAGAACGTATTAATACTATGTTTGAGCAGGCGCCCTTAGGTATTTCTTTGGTCGATGCGTTTACCGGTCAAATTTACGAGGTTAACCAACGATTTGCAGATATAACGGGTAGAACAAGAGAAGAGTTGCTTAATAGTGACTGGATGAGGATTACCCATCCTGATGATATTAAAAAAAATACTCAACAGATGAAACTACTTAATGCCGATAAAATATCAGAATATAACATGAGCAAGCGCTACGTTAGGCCGGATAATTCATTTGTCTGGATTAATATGACCATTGCACCGCTGAATGAAAATGCCGACAATCGAAGCCGTTATTTGTGCATGATTGAAGATATTACAGAACGAAAAGTGACTGAAGTTCGTTCGGCTCGACTTAAAAATTTATACAGGGATCTGGCGACTATTAATGAACTCATCATTCATGCGAAAAATAAGCACGAGCTATTGGATGTTCTTTGCAGGATACCTATTGAAAGCGGTTTGATGAGTATGGCCTGGATTGGCATTGAGGTTACTACTCGCGAAGTACTAATTCCACTTGTTAAGTACGGTTATGGTTTGGATTATCTGGATAATATTACTGTTTCAACTCATGTCGGTAAAGTCGAATCTCAGGGTGTGGCTGGTTCGGCTTTCCGTAAAAAGAAAGCCTATATAGCTAATGACATTTTAAATAGCCCTGCCATGGCACCTTGGCATAAGCAAATCAAACAGTATGGCTGGAATTCTGTTGCCAGTTTCCCAATTTCCCGGCATGGTGAGATTTATGCTGTTTTTACGGTTTACAATACTGAGCTTAATTTTTTTGATGATGAGGTTGCCGCTTTAATCAACACATTGACCAATGACGTGTCCTATGCGCTAGATGCTTTGGATGCAACTCAGGAGTTGATTAGAAGCGAGACACGCAACCGCTTACTTTTAGAATCATCGCCAAGTGGTATTATGGGAATAGATGTCGATGGGGTGACAACCTTCGTGAATCCAACTGCAGCAAAAATGCTGGGGTATTCGCCAGAAGAATTGACCGGTATCCAGATGCATGAAACGATCCATCATAGTCATGCCGATGGACGTATTTATCTGAGGGAAGCTTGTCCAACGCACGTTACCCTGAAGGATGGCAAAGTAAGAAGTTTTGATAATGAAGTATTTTGGCGTAGGGATAATAGCTGTTTTCCAGTCGGATACACGAGTCACCCAATTTATCAAGAAGGAATTATCCAGGGAGCTGTTGTGGTGTTCCAGGACATTACTGAACGGCTTAAAGTTCAGGAACAACGGAATGAAGAGCGTCGGTATCTGCAAAATATTATTGAAGGAACACATGCCGGTACTTGGGAATGGAATCTTGATACGGGTGAGGCAGTTTACAATGAACGTTGGGCTGAAATTGTTGGTTACCACTTAAGTGAAATTGTGCCCTTTACCCAGAAAAGTTGGGAGCAATTTGTACATCCAGATGATTTGAAGCGAGCTAAGACTCTGATCCAGAAGCACTTAGAGGGTGAACTCGATTATTATGAATGTGATATTCGGATGCGTCACAAGGACGGTCGCTGGATATGGGTTGCCGCCCGGGGCAAAGTCACTCACCGTACTACAGACGGTAAACCTCTGATTATGAGTGGTACGCATATCGATGCTACTTTACGTTGTGAAGCAGAAGAAACTTTACGAATAGCGCATGCCGAAGAGCGTGCTATATTTGATTCAGCTACCTCGGGTATTGTGCTTGTTAAAGACGGTATTATTCAGCGCTGTAATCGCAAATTGGAAACGATTTTTGGCTATTCCGCTGGCGAACTGAGTGGGCAGCCCACAAAGCGTTGGTATTTAGATGATACGATTTACCTAAACAATGCACTGCCCATGTATGATGCTTTTTTTGAGGGCAACACTGATCGTATTGAGCAACAGCTATTCAGGAAGAACGGTAGCCTTTTCTGGGCGCGTCTCTCCGGAAAAGCGCTCGATAAAAACGATAGCAATAAAGGTTTTGTAATCATCATTGATGATATTACAGGAGAGCACGATGCGACGGCTCAGTTAATTAAAGCCAAGGATATTGCTGAAGAAGCAACCAAGTTAAAGTCGGACTTTTTAGCGAATATGAGTCATGAAATCCGCACGCCAATGAACGGTGTGTTGGGTATGTTAGAGTTATTGAGTGACTCGTCTCTGTCATCTAACCAGTTAGATTGGGTTAAAACAGCTTATAGTTCCGGGGAAGCGCTGTTAGATATTATAAATGCTATTTTGGATTTAACGAAACTGGAGGCAGATAAAGTTGACATAGAGCATATTGAATTTAATGTGATTGATTTAGTTGAAGAGGTATGTACTTTATTATCGACACGCACTCATTCTAAAGAGCTGGAACTAAACTGTTTCTTGCCGATGACGCTTTCAGCGACGTGGCTGGGTGATCCAATACGGATTCGGCAGGTTTTAACCAATCTGCTGGGTAATGCTATTAAATTTACTGAACAAGGAGAGGTTTCTGTCACTGTGTTACCTGTTTTTGTTGATTCTGAACACACTCAGTTACGCTTTGAAGTGACCGATACGGGTATTGGTATTTCGGAAGATGATTTAGCACGCTTGTTTAAACCCTTTGTTCAGGCCGACAGTGCGACATCTCGGCGGTTTGGAGGGTCGGGGCTTGGTTTGTCCATTAGTAAAAAATTAGTCGATTTAATGGGGGGCACGCTAGGTGTTAATAGCACACCTGATAGCGGTTCCTGTTTTTGGTTTACCTTACCGGTGGTTCAAACCGTCAATGGAAGCGAAAGTGATAAGTTATCATTTTTGTCTGGTGATCTTTCGGGTAATCGTGTTCTGATAGTGGATGATAATGCAACTAACCGAACTATTTTGAATCATTATCTAAGCAGTTGGGGATTAGTTGTTAGCGAAGTGAAGGATGCTAGTGAGGCGCTTATGGCCTTACAGACCAGCTCGATGCAGGGCACAAGCTACGATTTAATCTTGTTGGATAGGCAGATGCCGATCATGGATGGCTTAACTTTGGCAAAGTGTCTTACTCAGATACCGGCTATCTCATCCATACCGATTATTTTATTATGTTCGGATAATCCGCTTGGATTGAGTGATTATCAGGAGACCCGTATTGTTCAATGTTTGATGAAGCCTCTTCGACAACTTCAGTTGTATAATGGGGTACTAAACGCCTTAAAGGGGGATTTGAGTTCATCCTTAACCCAAACAGAAATCCACACCCAAACGCAGACGAATAGCCAATTTCCGAAGTTTGAGGGTAAAAAGGTGCTTGTGGTAGAAGATAATAAGATTAATCAAAAAGTTATCGTGTCCAAACTGGCTAGATTCAATATCATTCCAGAGGTTGCAGAAAATGGTCAACTGGCTCTCGAAAAACTGGCACGAACAACTTACGATTTGATCTTTATGGATTGCCACATGCCAATTCTGGATGGATATGCCGCGACACAAGAACTACGCTTGCGGGAAGCGCGTGAGGGTATACCTCATCAAACCGTGGTTGCACTGACCGCTAATGCCCTTAAAGGTGAACGTGAAAAATGTCTGGCAGCAGGGATGGATGAGTATGTCTCTAAGCCCATTTCAACTGAGCAGTTAACGCAATTACTTATTGAACAATTAGGTGTGCCAACGCTAAAGACAGAGCTGATTCAAACCCAAGTCCAAGTAACAATTCCAATTTCAGAAATAAAAATAGAGGCAACAATGACACATGAACATCAACTCCATACTTCAATTACTTCAGTTAATCAGACTATTTGGGATGAGACATCAGCCCTTAAATACCTGGAAGAGGACAGTGAATTGCTGGACGATATGATAATCCTGTTTTTAAGTGATCTCCCAACTCAACTGAGAGAATTATCCGAGTATTCTTCTACGGGTAACTTGCTTGCGCTGGGCAACACTGCACACGCAATTAAAGGTGCTGTTGGAAACTTTTTTGCAACATCAGCAACTGAATGTGCTCGCGAATTAGAGCATACAGCAAGAGTAGGGCAGTCAGCTGATTATAAGGGGTTGACAGAAGCGCTTATCACAGCATTGACTGATTTGATGAATGCGCTGCAATTACATTTGGGTCAAAAGTCGGTGTAAATTAAGATAATTGCATCTCCACCCATCATAAAAAACGGCAACCGAATTGTCATCCATGACGGGCAGTTCTGGTTGCTCTTGACGTGGAGTGTAAACCTAGGATGATAATTTTCAGCCTGTTCTCATTAATCATGCCCTCCAAGCGATATTTGCTTCACGTTAGCATTTGATAGTATGGTATAAATACCCCTCCAAGTTTGTTCAATAATATTATATTGTCATTTTGTTATAACTTGGGTTTCCAATGTTCAGCTAAAACAGCATCATAATTTATCCGTATACATAAGCCGGTATCCCCATTTATTGTGATTTGATTTTTTACCCCAAGAGAATTTACTCATGAACAATTTATCAGTTACAAAAAAATTAATGCCAGGTTTTACGTTAATTGAATTAATGATCGTGGTCGCGATTGTTGGTATCTTAGCAGCGGTCGCAGTACCTGTTTATCAGGATTACACGATTAAGGCCAAGGTAACGGAAGCCGTTAGCTTAGCAACGCCCGCAATGACTGCGATTAGTTTGGCGTGTAGTGAGGGAACTTTAGGTAGCGCCGCTGCCAATAATAACGCGACGTTAAATTTAGGTCTTGCCACCGACATTACTGGAAAGTACACTACATCAGTGACTGCTACAGGTGCAGCGGCAGGAACGCCGTCAGTGTTATCTGGCACGGTAACCATTGTGTTGAAAGCCATTGGCTCCGGTGTGACTGCGGGTGACGCTATTGTGTACACAGCCACTTGTAGTCCAGATACCGGAACCGCTTGGACTGTGACCGGCACAGGAAGTGCAAATATCTCTAAGTACTTACCAAAAGTTTAATCCTTTGGATTTATAGGATTTATATTAGTAGTTATCCTGCTTTTTATTCCAACTTCAAACCATCTATCTAAGCTTACGTTGAGTTAGATGGTTTTACGATTTAGTTACAGCTACGAAGCCGGTTGTTTTGAACCTAAGATTAACAATTAATCGGTTGATTTCTTCTTTTCTGAGGGAACTATTTTAAAGTCAATATTATCAGACCTACTGAATTTAAAGTAGTCGGATGGTTGTGGTCTATAAATTGCTTTATATTGTTAAAGTCAATTATTATAAATACCGCTGGCGCGGTATGGAGAGCGCTATGAAAAAGATTATATTGATGAGGGTTGCTATCGTTCTTATTGGATTAATGGCTAATAATGATACTTGGGCTCATGGTGGTGGAGGACACGGTGGCTTTGGTGGTGGAGGCCACTTTGGCGGTGGTGGGCATTTTGGTGGCGGTCATTACGGCGGTGGCGGATGGGGTTATGGGCGTGGAATCTATTATGGAGGTATGGGTTTAGGCTATGGCTTAGGTTACTACGGAGGATATCCGTATTATAACTATAATTACCCACCTGTCGTTACGGTTCCCGTTGCACCACCTGTTTATATTCAACAATCAGCCCCAGCTCCAGTCGCTGAACAATATCCAGCGGGTTATTGGTATCATTGCAGTAATCCTGAAGGTTATTATCCCTATATCAAAGCCTGCCCCAATGGTTGGCAACAGGTTGAGCCTACCCCCCCTGCACCGCGTTAAGGAGTTTCTTATGTCACGTTTATTTATGATGGTTTTAGTTATTGCACTGTTAGCTGTAACAGGTTGCGCAAGTTTACCCACTGGCCCCAGTGTTATGGTGTTGCCAGGAACAGGGCTGACTTTTGAGCGGTTTCGTAATGATGATGCGGTTTGTCAGCAATATGCTTTTTTGCAAGTAGGCGGCATAACACCGAGCCAGGCAGGTGTGAATAGTGGGATTGCCAGTGCAGCAGTCGGTACAGCGATTGGGGCAGCAGCAGGCGCGGCAATGGGCGGCGGGACTGGCGCTGCAATAGGTGCCGGTGCCGGTTTGGTAGGTGGAAGTTTAGTGGGCACCGGTGTTTCCAATAACACTATGTATGCTGATCAGCAGCGTTATGATTCTGCTTATATTCAATGTATGTACGCTAAAGGGCATCAGGTGCCTGTGGCAGGGCAATTCTCCGGTGCAACGAGTTCCCCAGTTGTGGTGCATCCATCAACCATTCCACCACCACCACCTTCAGGAGCCACTACAGCCCCTACAACTGCTATACCACCGCCACCCGCAGGCACACCACCCGCACCGCCAACGCAATAGGATGGGTTAAATTGGATTGTTTTCTCAGTCAGGTGAAAATCTAGACAATCATTTTCTTAGCGTTCATAATGGCTCTCGGGGATAAATGCTGCTTATTTAACAAGCAGTCGGATAAAGCGAGTCTGAGTAATGGTCATGGTTAATGAAAAACTAAAAAAAGCGTGTACCCGTGAAGAGCTTGAGAATGTCAGTTTTTTGACACGCGCTATTCACTATAAAAAGCAGTCGGTATCAGCCATTATCTTTCTCTTCGAAAATAATGGCTATGCGTATGTGAATATTTGTATGCACATGCAGAGACCGTTAAATTGCGAGCAGCATGCAATTTTTGATGAAACCGGACAGTATTTGCGTTGCTCTATGCACGGCTTTGTCTTTGATCCCAAAACGGGTGAATGTCAAAGTCCAGTGTGTTTAGGTCAACGTTTACAGGCGCTACGTTTGCAAGAAATTGATAGCGTATTCTATTTTGCCGAGAAGCATCTAACACTTAACGCTTAATGAGTTTGTCATGATTGAAGAAGCCGCTGTCGTGGTAAAAATAGAACATCAGCAAGTCTGGGTTACCAGTGGTCAAAATAGTGCGTGTGGGGGATGCCAACAAAAAGCCTCCTGCACGACTAACGCGCTTGCTAGTGTCATCAGTAAAAAGCAAGTCCCGGTCGATTGTGATATGCAATTGAAAGTGGGTGATGAGGTTGTCGTAGCCATTGACGAGGGTTTATTGCTGCGTGCTTCGCTGCTTTTATATCTTTTGCCCTTGGCTTTCCTTTTTTTGGGGGCAGGAATAGCTAATGGACTATTACCTGCTGAAACGCCCAACCTGGATTTATGGATTGCCAGCAGTGCTTTATTGAGTTTTTTGCTTTCTTTGTGGTTAATTAATAAAGCACAAAGCCTGTTGATACTTAATTACTATGCTCGACCTGTGGTGTTAAGAAAGTGTTAACGAGGCTGTTATTGTTGGATAAGTGTCGTATTTGACAGGCGTTGATTTGATTTTCTTTCAGGCATAAAAAAGGACTTAGGTATAAACCTAAGTCCTTGTATTCTTTGGTACCGAGGGCCGGAATCGAACCGGCACGGAGTCACCCCCACCGGATTTTGAATCCGGCGCGTCTACCAGTTCCGCCACCCCGGCAAAGAACGTGTATTATATTCAGTCTTTTTAAAAAAAGCCAGTTTATTTTTTTAAAGTGTATTAATGGCTGTAATCTGATAATATCGCCCGCTATGAAAAAAAGTGACTTTAATTATTTATTACCTGACGCCTTAATTGCGCAAAAACCCTTAGCCGAGCGCGATTCGAGCCGATTGTTGTGCATGGATCGAGACACCGGTGTTATCACAGATCGATGCTTTACCGACTTTATCAGTTTGCTCAATGAGCGGGATTTATTGGTATTTAACGATACTAAAGTGATTCCTGCGCGTTTATACGGTAAGAAGCAGAGCGGTGGGAGAATCGAGATTCTAATCGAACGGATATTAGATGATCAACACGCGACTGCCCATATTAAAGCCAGTAAAGCGCCTAAGCCTGGGACGATTATTGAGTTGGATGAGGGCTATCAATGTGAGGTACTGGGCAGAGAAGATGATTTATTTCGGTTAGTCTTTATTGATATCAAGATATTGGACTTATTAGACAAGATCGGTCATATTCCTTTACCGCCTTATATTACCCGTGCCGATGATGAGTCTGATTTAACCCGTTATCAGACCGTATTTGCTAAACAATTGGGTGCCGTTGCCGCACCTACGGCAGGCTTGCATTTTGATTTAGCACTCATGGATAAGATAAAAGCACTGAAGGTGTCCACTGCTTTTGTCACTTTGCATGTGGGTAGTGGCACTTTTCAACCCGTGCGGGTTGAAAATCTGGCTGAACATGTAATGCACAAGGAATATTATGCCGTGACGCAGGCAACGGTTGACGCGGTTAATGCTGCAAAAGCTAGAGGCGGGCGCGTTATTGCTATTGGTACAACTGCGGTTAGGGCGTTGGAGTCGGCATCTAAAACAGGTCAGTTAGTGGCTGGTTTTGGCGATACAAACTTATTTATTACCCCCGGCTATACCTTTAAATCAGTGGATGCCCTATTGACGAATTTTCATCTTCCTGAATCTACGCTATTAATGTTAGTGTCTGCTTTTGCGGGTTATCAACCTATTATGGCTGCTTATCGTCATGCTATTGAGCAATCGTATCGATTCTTTAGTTATGGCGATGCAATGTTTTTGAGCTAATTACACCTGTACTTCTTCATGGCCAATACCTCTATTTTTTCACCTAATGTCCCAAAAGCTAAAGATCAAGCAGTTGTTTGGACGGGTTTAACCGGCTGCGCGGATGCCCTGGCATTGGCTTCGGCTATTAATAATGAAAAACGCCTGTTTGTTATTATTACCCCTGATAACCAAACGGCTTTACGCCTTGAGCATGAATTAGCTTTCTTCTTGCTGGACGCTTTGCCTATCCTGCATTTTCCCGATTGGGAAACCTTGCCTTATGATGTGTTTTCACCACTTTCTGAAATTATCTCTGGGCGCTTAAAAACTTTGGCTTTATTGCCCGAAATTAAGCGGGGCGCTTTAGTGGTGTCAGTGACTACTTTAATGCATCGCTTAGCACCTAGAGAACATGTTTTAGCCAATAGTTTTGCCATTAAAGTCGGGGATCATTTTAATTTAGAGCTTAATAGACTCAAGTTAGAAAGTGTCGGTTATCAGTGTGTATTACAAGTTTATCAACATGCCGAGTTTGCAGTGAGGGGGGCTATTGTTGATTTATTTCCAATGGGCAGCAAAGTTCCGTTTCGCATTGAGTTATTTGATGAAGAGGTTGAGTCGATTCGTACCTTTGATCCTGAAACCCAGCGATCCTTAGAAAAAATCAATCAAATTCAATTATTCCCCGCCAGAGAGTTTCCCTTTACCGATGAGTCCATCAAGCTTTTTCGGCAGAACTTTAGAACCTATTTTCCTGATACCTCGCCTAAATGCCCTTTGTATGTCGATATTAGCAAAAGCATTACCCCCAATGGGATTGAATATTACTTACCCCTGTTTGTAGAGACAACAGCGACTTTATTTGATTATTTGCCTGCGACGGCGGCATTAGTGGTCTCAGATAATTTTAATGCCACGGCACAGGCTTTTTATGCTGAAGCAGAAGAACGCTTTGAACAACGAAAATATGATATTGAAAGGCCCCTGCTTAAACCGGAGCAATTATTCCTATCGGCTGAGGCATTAGCTCAAAAAGTAGCCAGTTTTGCCCGCATCACCTTGGATGATCAAGCTGATATTGAGAGCAGTGAGTTTACTTGCCGGCCAATGCCCAATGTCATGCTGGATGCCAAGTTAGCTAAACCGGCAGATGCTCTCCTTCAGTTTATGGATACCTTTGCCGGAAAAGTGCTGTTTGTTGCAGAGTCTGCCGGGCGGAGGGAAGGGCTGATTGATAAGCTGAGAACGTATAAAATAGCCGTTAAAGTAATCGACAGTTGGCAAGCTTTTTTAAAGTCCGAAGTGTCGCCGTGCATGCTCGTTGCACCGATGGAAAGCGGTGTTTGCCTGGATAATCCGGCTATTGCCATTATCACAGAAAGCCAGTTATCGGGTGAGAAAGTATTACAACGTCGTAGACGAAGACAGTCTGCGACGCGTGAACTTGAAAACATTATTAATAACCTTAACGAGTTAACGATTGGCTCGCCCGTAGTACATCAAGATCACGGCGTTGGACGTTACTTAGGGCTGCAAACGTTACAGATTGGGGGTATTAGCTCAGAGTTTTTGACGCTGGAATACGCTAATCACGATAAGCTTTACGTGCCTGTTTCTACTCTGCATGTGATTGGTCGTTATACGGGCATGAGTCCTGAAAATGCGCCCCTGCATAAGTTAGGCGGCGATCAGTGGACTAAGCTTAAGCAAAAAGCCATCGCCCGTATTCATGATGTGGCCGCTGAATTATTAGAGATTCATGCCAAAAGAGCGGTTAAACAAGGCCATACTTTTGTGATTGATCATGCCGATTATCAAGCCTTTGCCGATGCGTTTCCGTTTGAAGAAACCCCGGATCAACAATCAGCGATTGATGCTATTTTAGAAGACATGGCGAGTCCTCAACCCATGGATAGAGTTATCTGTGGGGATGTCGGGTTTGGTAAAACAGAAGTCTCCATGCGTGCCGCTTTTATTGCGGTACAAGGCGGTAAGCAAGTAGCGGTATTAGTACCGACCACCTTATTAGCCCAGCAGCATTATCAAAACTTTAGAGATCGTTTTGCCGATTGGCCAGTGCGCGTTGAAGTGCTGTCCCGATTTGTGACACCCGGACAGAAAAAGCGGATTACTGATGAATTGGCCGAAGGTAAAGTGGATATCGTAATAGGTACGCATACCTTATTATCTAAAGAGCTTAAGTTTAAGGAATTAGGCCTAGTGGTGATTGATGAAGAACATCGCTTTGGTGTGCGCCAAAAAGAACACTTTAAAAAGCTGCGCAGTGAACTAGATTTTCTGACCATGACCGCAACCCCCATCCCAAGAACCTTAAATATGGCAATGTCAGGGTTAAGGGATATTTCTATCATTGCTAGTCCACCCCCTAATCGCCATGCGATTAAAACCTTTATTACCGAATGGGTGGACGCACAGGTTAAAGAAGCCTGTTTGCGTGAGATTAAACGCGGTGGTCAGGTGTTTTTTCTGCATAATGAAGTTAAAACCATGGATAAAATGGCGAAGCAATTAGCTGAGCTGATTCCTGAAGCCCGTATTGAAATTGCCCATGGTCAATTACCGGAGCGCGAATTAGAGCGCATCATGCTGGACTTTTATCATCAGCGTTTTAATGTGTTATTGTGCTCTACGATTATTGAAAGTGGCATCGATATCCCCAGTGCTAACACGATTATTATTGATCGGGCGGATAAACTGGGTTTAGCTCAGTTGCATCAATTACGCGGTCGGGTAGGGCGTTCTCATCATAGAGCCTATGCTTATTTTATGGTGCCGTCTAAATCGGCCATGACCAAGGATGCCATGAAGCGTTTAGAAGCGGTGGAAGCATCTGGTGACTTGGGGGCTGGTTTTATGCTGTCCTCAAATGATTTAGAGATTCGGGGGGCGGGTGAGTTACTGGGTGATGACCAAAGTGGTCAGATTCAGGAAATTGGCTTTACCTTGTATACCGAATTATTGGAGCGTGCAGTGGCTGCCTTAAAGTCAGGTAAACAGCCTGAACTGGATACACCGATGAATAAAGGTGCTGAAGTAGAGCTTCAGGCGGCGGCCTTAATTCCTGAAGATTATCTTCCGGATATTCATGAGCGTCTAGTGTTGTATAAGCGTATCTCAAGTGCGCATAATCAAGCCGATTTACGTGAGTTACAAATAGAAATGATTGATCGTTTTGGTTTGCTCCCAGAGCCTGTTAAAACTTTATTTAGTGTGACTGAGTTAAAGCAGTCGGCAGAAAAGCTGGGTATTAAAAAAATAGAAGCGAATGTGGGGGGCGGGCGTATTATCTTTACCAAAGAGCCTCATATTAATACAGAGCAGTTAATCAGACTGATACAAACACAGGCTCAATGTTATAAGCTGGATGGTGTAGATAAGTTAAAATTTACTAAGCCATTTGAAAATACTGAACAAAAGATTGAGTTTATTCATGCATTATTGGAAAAGTTAAGTCTGTGAGCTTTTCGGCTCTGTTTCCTGAGGAAGCCAGCGTGCCAGCTCAGCATATAAAATAGCAGGCTCGATTGGCTTGGCTAAAAAGCCATTCATACCGGCTTCTATGCAGTTCCTCTGATCCTCTTCGAAGGCATTGGCAGTCATCGCAAGAATGGGTATGGACTGACCACCGTCAAGTTGCCTGATACAGAGGGTCGCCTCCAAACCGTCCATCACGGGCATCTGTATATCCATCAGAATCAGATCGTAGATTTTGGTTTTAACCATCGAAAGCGCTTCGCCACCGTGATTGGCTATATCCACCGATAAACCTTTACTTTCCAGCAACATGCATGCAATTTCCTGGTTAATTTCATTATCTTCAACCAGTAAAATACATGCACCCAT
>Ga0118677_10002703_pt1 | contig 35071 bp, 45 predicted proteins | sample AliMusrvi5mmetaG_FD_86154 | JGI IMG/M metagenome (GOLD analysis project Ga0118677, IMG submission 86154)
CGGGACAAGGCCGAGCGGAAGCAACTCGAAGCCGCCCGTCGCCGACTCGCCGCCCGCCATCGCCGGTAGCTTCTCACCCACCCTCGTTGCCCGGCACGACCTGTACCTGGTGTACGCTCACCCATTGCAATTGTGTCTTGAATGCCCACAGTCTTCGCCTGGACCCGATCCAGGCAGGTCGTGGACGATGATCATGCCCTCTGCCGGTGTTCCACCGGCAGAGGGCTTTTCTTATTTGGAACACCATTCCCACCGCTTTCGCTTCCAAATTGGCTCTGAAAATGCCAGAAAAGAGAAGACCGGCCGCAAGCCAGGAAAATTGCCCATTGGAGCCTCCAGCCCCAGGACTTTTTGACTTTCATTCTTTAATTTCTGATTCTGATACTCAGGCGATCAAACTGCCACTTGCTCCGGTTTCCATTCAGCGGGATAATGGGCGAGGTTCACCAAGGGCAAGGCGAACCGGCAGTTGATCGAAGACTATTGCCGTTGGTTCTGGAATTATCGATGAAGGGAGTCTTATGATCGATGCAACGACTCATGCTGTGACCGGAGCGTATGGATATTCGGGAAAGTACATCGCCCAGAGGCTCCTCGACGAGGGGCATACGGTCATCACGTTGACAAATTCCTTGTCCCGGTGCAATCCTTTTGGCGACCGGATCAAGGCATTTCCGTTCCATTTCGATCAGCCCGATCTGCTGACGGAGCAGCTACGGGGCGTGTCGGTTCTCTATAACACGTATTGGGTGCGGTTCAATCATCGCCTCTTCAAGCACGCTGATGCAGTGCGCAATACCCTCGCCTTATTCGAGGCAGCCAAGAAGGCAGGCGTCCAGCGGATCGTCCACGTCAGCATCACGAATCCATCGGAAGACTCGCCCCTGGAGTATTTCCGAGGCAAGGCGGTACTGGAGAAAGCCCTTGTCGCCTCTGGTGTTTCATACGCCATCCTTCGGCCTGCGGTCCTTTTTGGGAAAGAGGACATCCTCATCAACAACATCGCCTGGGCGTTACGGAGGCTGCCGGTGTTCGGTGTATTTGGCAACGGGCAATACCGCTTGCAGCCAATTCACGTTGATGATTTGGCGAGTCTGGCCGTCGAACAAGGCACCAAGCGTGAGAACATCGTCATCAATGCCATTGGGCCTGAGTCGTTCACCTACCGAGAACTGGTAGCGAAGATCGGGCAATTGATCGGCAAGGTGCGTCCGATCATTTCTGTTCCCCCGTGGTTCGGCTATGCTGTGGGCTGGGTCTTGGGCAAATTCGTCGGGGATGTGGTCATCACCAGTGAAGAGATCCAGGGCCTCATGGCCGACCTGCTGCACGTCGATGCCCCGTCTGCCGGGAAGACGGTCCTGAGCGACTGGATCAGATCGCATGCCGACACTTTGGGGCGATCTTACACCAGCGAGTTGGCAAGGCGAAAAGACCAGGTATCGGCCTACAGGTCGAATTGAGGGATAATCATGCTTGAGTTTCTGTTTGGGCCGAAGAATCCTACCAAAGATTGGCAGCGAGCTTCCGATTTGCGACTGACTTTTGACCTGGAATGCGGCAAGCTCAATGGTGTCGGTTTTGGCGAACGACTGGAACGCCTGTCGTTTCTCGGCCCAGTCGAAGACCGCAGCGGCTTGCGCCAGGGCGAACATCGATATTTCTCGCTTGGGCTTTCCGTAGATTGCCGCAGCGGCGACGACACCGTTGATGAGTTTGAGATTATCCAGAAAGACGAGTACGTGCCGAAGTACCGACCTTTTCCTGGGGCCATCCAGTATCACGGCGAGAACTTTGATCTCGGACAACTGACTGAGGAAATCTGTGTCCGAACACTCGGCCCTCCGTTCTGGAAGGACGAGGACGCCGACGAGATCATTCTTTTCTACGAATTTCCGAGTCGAGAATGGCAGGTAGAGTTCGCTCTGGATGGAACGCTGAATCGTATCATCGCAACGAGCAAACCGATCATGGCCGATGAGCGTCAACGAAAAGCCTATGGCGTAACCCAACCCTGGCCCCCGAGGATTAGGGAAGCCCAAAGATAGGGGAGTGCCGTATGTGGGCGATGGGGCGAAGAACGTACACATGGCTAACAACCAGCCTAATCGTGCTGAGTTGCATCCTCCTCCTTGGCTCGATCTTGACCCATCGCTGGCTCGAACATGCAGACTTTCTCGTTCGATTCGCCATGTTCCCTGGTGGCCTGATTGCGGCGGGGATCGTCTTTCTTATCAATGGCTGTGTTGAGCATTATGCCGACATACTGCCGAGGAAATATCGGCTTCGTCAAGACACAAGACCCGAATGGCAATCTTTGTACGACAACGAGCGGATGTACGCAGTCGAAGCCGTTCTCAAGCGATTCGTTGACTTACATGGATTTCGAAAGGCCGATGCACTTCAGTTTCGGCCTGAAGATCGCCTTGATGAGCTATTGAAGGACTTCTATCCCGGTCGGTCAATTACCGACGATCTGCTGCGAAAGATGGACTTGACGAGTGGCGTGGTCGATACTGGCATTCCGACCCAGCTTGCAATGCGAGAATATGTGGATGCCAGGATCGGGAAAGGCTACACAAAGACAGCCGGGGCAGCAAACGCTTCGGAGCAAGCATCGGAATCGAATGCTGGGGCCGGTGCGATTGACCACCAGAGCCGAAACTGCTTGGTAAATGCCATCAATCGCTATATCGACGGAGCGATGACGGCCTTTGCCTTCGATGACGAAATCTTCGGGATACTCAATGCGAGCAGGGACGCCACTGTTGAATACGTCATCCGGTCACTGTGGCTGCATTACGACGACGGCAAAGATCACCTTGCGGGCCTATCAAAAGAGGAGTGGGATTACTTCCAACGGCTAATTTTGCTGCTTGAATCGAATGCAGAGATCGAAAAGGTCTTCCACCGAAAGTGGTCAATCCGGCAGCTTGTTGCAGGTTTTGGCCTGCTCGGCTTTGGGCTATGCGTCTACGAGTTTGGAATCGGATGGCACTTGTTTGGGTTTGCACTTGCATTCGGCCCGCTCTCGATTGCGTTGTCGTACTGGCGGAATCGTTCGGAGATGCCCCATGCCCGGAAACGACTCGGCCTCATTCCGTTCTCATCCCTCTCCGAACTGCGTGCGATCCGCAAGACCGTAGCCGGGTTCTCGAAGCGGAAATACCCGGCTAGCTCCAAGACCAGGAATGTTCATAGCCGTTTAATGACGACGGTGGTTTGGCTGCAAACCTGCGTTCTTTGGTCCTTCATTTCGCCACTGATACTGCTATTTCAGACGTTGCCTGAAAAAAAGATCCAAACCCGAATTCGCCAGGGCACGGCGTAAGCCACTGAGCGGCAAAGAAGCAGCAACCACCCGTAGGCGACCGACGAGGCTTATTTGACCACCTTTGCCCTAGAATTAAATGAAACCAATTCCTCAATAATCAATTCTTTATCACGGCTCCCAGGTCGTCTTTGTTGAATTGATCAATTCTGGTTAATTCTGGAGAGTTTAATGAGGAATGAAGAAGACGCCCAGCCGGTTCCCGGCTGGGCGTCTTCATATACTCGATTGCCACCACTCCCCAAATCGAGGATAATGTTCGGAGATAATCCGCCACAGCGAACCTGAACATGGAAGCGATCATCCTTATCGGTATTCAGGCATCGGGGAAGTCCAGCTTCTACCGGTGCCGGTTCTTCAACACGCACGTCCGCATCAACCTGGACATGCTGAAGACCCGGCACCGAGAGAAACTCTTCCTCGATGCCTGCCTTGCCGCCAAGCAGCCGTTCGTCGTGGACAATTGCAACCCAGCCCGTGAGGATCGCTGCCGTTACATCGAACCGGCGAAGGCAGCAGGATTTAACGTCGTTGGCTATTACCTTCAGTCCAAGGTCGATGACTGCAAAGATCGGAACGAGCAGCGGGCCACAGGACAAGTGGTGCCGTTGAAGGCGATGCTGGGAACCGCTGGCCGGTTGGAATTGCCGAGCTTGGAGGAAGGGCTCGACAAACTGTATTATGTCAAGGTCGATGGCAATGGGGGCTTCGTGATCGAGGAGTGGAAAGATGAAGTTTGACGAATTGGACGAAAAGATGCGGATCTTCGAGACCGCCAATGACTTGGTGGTTCTGCCGGGCATTTACATGGTTGCCCGTTTGGATGGCCGTAGTTTCACCCGGCTGACCAAGGAAGTCCACCAGTTTGAGGCCCCTTTCGATGAGCGTTTCCGTGATCTGATGCTCGATACCGTGGAGCATCTTATGGCCTGCGGGTTCAACATGCTCTACGGCTTTACGGAAAGCGACGAAATCTCCTTACTCTTCTCCCAGGACGAGAATTCGTTTAGCCGGAAATTGCGGAAGCTGAACTCCATCCTGGCCGGTGAAGCCAGTGCCAAGTTCTCGCTCAAGCTGGGCGACATGGCGTGCTTCGACTGCCGCATCTCGCAGTTGCCGACCATCGACCTTGTGGTTGACTACTTCCGGTGGCGAAATGAAGACGCCCACCGCAATGCCCTGAATGCCCACTGCTACTGGTGCCTGCGAAGGGATGGGTTGTCGGTTGAGAAAGCAACGTCAAGCCTGGAACGAGTCTCCGTGGCCGAGAAGAACGAAATGCTCTTCCAGCATGGCGTCAACTTTAATGACCTCCCTTCGTGGCAGAAGCGGGGTATGGGAGTCTACTGGGAGGAGTATGATAAACCCAGCGAAAACCCGCTGACCGGAGAGAAGGTGACGGCTCGGCGGCGAAGATTGCGGCGGGACTTGGAATTGCCGATGGGCGATGCCTACAGCACGTTCGTGCGGCAGTTCCTTCCTCAATCATAAGGTGCAAGGCAAAAGTACGAGGGTAGTTCGATGGGACAGGACAATTGGCGGAAACTTCTCTGCCCAAAATGTAAACAACTCAAGAGCACATGCACTTGCAGCACCGAGCCATCTGTACCGAGCAAGTCCACCGCAATCAGGGTTGGCCGAGAGACGAAGGGCAGGCGAGGCAAGGGGGTAACGACCGTCTCCGACCTCCCTCTGGATGAGAACGGTATTACGGAGCTTGCCACCAAGTTGAAAACACGGCTTGGCACCGGGGGAACGGTCAAGGATGGACGGATCGAAATCCAGGGCGACCATCGAGATCGGATAATCCAGGAGCTTGAGAGCCTGGGCTACCGAGTGAAACGGGCAGGAGGGTGAGCAAGCCCATGTACGAACACAAGAGCAAGCCGTTGTTGCCACGCCGGAAGTTTTACAACCGGATGGCTCAGAGCATCGGCATTGTGGCCGGGATCGTGGCATTTTCCCTCTTCCTTGGAAGTGCCGGATATCATTACCTCGATGATCTCCCCTGGATCGACGCCCTGCTCAACGCCTCGATGATCTTGGCAGGAATGGGGCCGGTGGACCCCGTAAAATCGACGGCAGCCAAGCTCTTTGCCACTTTCTATGCCCTTTACAGCGGCATCGCCTTCCTGTCGATCATGGCCGTCCTCATGGCACCGCTGCTCCATCGGTTTCTGCACAAGTTCCATTTGGAGATGAGCGAGGAGGAGAAGACACGCTCATCGAACAAATCCACTCATAAGAGGAAAGAGTCATGAAGCTAATTCAATTTGCTATGCTTCTGCTTGTTGCTTGCTGTCTGGGCCAAACTGCCTCTAGTGCGGAACCGGCCAAGCCAGCCGAACTGAAAGTGCTGGAGAGGTTTGTCGGCACCTGGGATTGCGAGATCGTCATCAAGCCTGCGATTTGGACACCCGAGGAGAAACGGGAAAAGGCCGTAGAGGTCAACGAAATGTCCCTGGACGGATGGTTTCTTCATGGGAGCAGCAAGACCACGACTGGTAAGACCAATGCGATCTTGATGAACACCTACGATACCGCCCAGAAGAAATATCGAATCTGGAGGTTCGCCCCCGGTGGTTCTTGTGAGGAATTGACCGGCCAATGGGACGAGGCAACCAGCACGCTCAACATCACGACCGATCTTGGAAATGGCATCACTTCCAAGGCAGGCTTCCATCTCATTGATAAGGACCACCGTGAGTATCATATCGTAGCGAAGGACAGCGATGGCAAGGTCTATATGGACATCCAGAGGACCGTGACTCGTAGAAAGTAGCGAAAGGTGAGGGCGAGCCTCAGAAATAGATTGCGGGATCACGGACATGAAACGTAGAAAGCAGCAACGACGACCGAAGGAGGAGGCCAGCTACGTCTGCGATGCGTGTGGTGAGGAGATCGTCGTTCCGGTGGACCTGTCGGCTGGCGAAAGCCAGGAATACGTCGAGGATTGCCCGGTATGCTGCCGCCCCAACGTCGTCCATGTGGAGATCGACGAAGGTGGCGACGTGCGAGTGTGGGCCGAAGCGGAATAGGAGCCGACTGCCTGACTTGATGGCAGAAGTCGAGAACGGGATACAACAGGACCAGGGTGTCTTTCATAAGGAATCACCACATGGACATCAACGGCAAGATCATGCTCATCACCGGAGCATCCAGCGGCATAGGAGCGGCGACTGCAAGATCAGCAGCACAAGCGGGCGCAAAGGTCGTTCTTCTGGCACGAACACAGTCGAAGCTGGAGAACATCGCTGATTCCATTCGCAAAGATGGCGGGGAAGCACATGTTTATCCCGTTGATTTGACGGTGGCCGAAGCCGTCACTGAAGTCGTCAAGCAAGTCAAAGCAGAGGTTGGCCTACCGGACATCATCTTCAACAACGCCGGTGCCGGGAAATGGCTGCATGCCCAAGAGACAGAGCCCGCCGATGCGGTCAGCATGATGGCGTCGCCCTACTTTGCAGCGTTCTTCGTCACACGGGCCTTCCTTCCCGACATGCTCAAGCGGAACAGCGGTTACATCGTCAACATGACCTCGGCGGCATCCCGTCTGGTGTGGCCGGGGGCCACGGCCTATATCGCCGCTCGATGGGCCATGCACGGCTTCACCGAGGCTCTGCGAGCCGACCTCAATGGCACCGGCATCCGGGTCATGCTCGTATCATTTGCAAAGGTGGCAAGTTCCTACTGGGAAAACAATCCTGGCAGCGAAGAACGACTCCCAAAGGCCCAGTCGATGATTCGTGTCTTGACGCCGGAAGAGGCCGCTGCCGCCATTATCAGCGGTGTTAAGCGGAATAAATGCGAGGTAATGGCTCCGTTCATGTTACGCATCGTCTTCGCACTCAATTGCTTTTTTCCATCTATAACTCGGCGGATAATGAAGTCTAGGAAATGAAAGGGTGGCATCCGCTTCACCGTTTCCAGAACCCAACGGCTCCAATACCTCGAATAACCCTCGAAACGAAAGTAAATCTCCATGAGAACATTGTTTGCTGTATTTTGTGTTGCGACGGCCCTGGCTGCCTCCACCGCCAAGCTGATGGACGAGAACAAGGCCACCACCGCCGAGGTTGTCGTGCGGGGCACGCTTCAGCCCGATCCCGCTGATCCCGGTGCAGGCGGCTGGCCAACCTACACGATGACCGTTGCTGAGGTCTACAAGACCTCGAAGGACGTGAAGATTGAGGTCGGCCAGAAACTCACGGTGAAAACGATCAAAGAACTTACCGGCATAGTCACGCTGTACTTGGTGTTCGACGAGGATCAGAATCGCTACCGACTGCAAGACCCGCACGGCGAACGGGGTTTCAGCCACGTCGGCGGGCGAACATCATTTGCCCTATCCCTGGACAAGGCGAAAGTCGGGGAACTACCCACGGGCTGGGTAGCCGCAAAGACCGGCGAAGGCCCTGGTAGCGTGTGGAAAGTCTTGGAGGACAAGAATGGTAAGAAGGTCTTGGCTCAGACCTCAGACCAAGGCCCAAGCCGATGTTTCAACTTCTGTGTTGCAGAAAGCACCAGCTTCACCAACATCGACCTGACCGTTGCCTTCAAAGCGAAGGCGGGCAAGCTCGACCAGGGTGGCGGGCCGCTGTGGCGATACAAGGACGCCGACACACGTACCTGCCTAATAGGCTCGGCATTCCGCTGGAGGATCATGATGTTCGCTGACGACCGGAAGGCAACCGTAGGAAACGGAGAAACCAATGGGTGATCCCGACTTCTGTGAAAACAAATGCCCGATCTGCACCAGGGCGAGGAAAGGCAATCGTCTTGCCCAATTCGTGCAAAAAGTCGAAATGCTGGTGACTTTTGGTGGTTGTCCCAACGGGCGAGCAAGGCAACGAAAGTACGGAGTTCGGCCCAACGAGGCGATTTCACCGAAATCCGGCGAGGAGAAATAGAATATGTACGAAGACGATTCGGTATGGGCACGAAAGGGTGCCACGTTCAGCGATAAGTCCGCCCGGCAGGAGTTCGGGCTGACGCAGCAGGAAATCTATGCCGCCATGCGAGCGGGCAAGTTGCAGTACCGGGAAGCCAGCATGCATGGCAATCCCTGGTTCCGGCTGCTGCGGCATGAAATCGAAGCCCTGGTCAAGGAAAAGAGTGGGAAGGATCACCTGCAAAAAAAGAAGCTCGAAAAGGAATTGGCTGACAACAACAAAGAAGCTAGGAAGCTGAAAGCCCGATTGAAAGTCCTCGACCGGCAACGGGCTGAACTGATTAAGGAACTTCAGGGGTGACGGTGCTTCACGATCCAGGGACAATCAATGCTCTGGAAGAGCCGCAAGAACGTCCTGTCGTGCCGGTTCTTCAAACAAACGAACTCGTCAATGCGGTCACTCACGGGATCGGCTTGGCACTGAGCATTGTGGGTGCAATCGTCTTGATCGCCCGCTCGTATTCGCAAGGAGACGCATATCTTGTTGCAGGCTGCACGGTCTTCTCGATGACCCTGATCGCCGTGTACGCAGCCTCCACCTTGTCGCACATCCCCTTTGGGCCACGACTGACGGATTTGTTTAGACGCCTGGATCAGGGATCTATTTACTTGCTGATCGTAGGATCGTGTATGCCACTCGCCCTGGTCTATCTGCGTACCGGATGGTGGTTCCTATTCTTTGGCGTCATGTGGACCGTAGCCTTGTGCGGCTTTGTCTCTAAAATTCTGTTCTCGCACAGATTGTATGGCGTGGCGATTTGGCTCTATGTTCTGCTGGGGTGGATGCCAGTTATCACGGCCCCCTCGCTCATCGAAGTGGTTTCCGCAGCCGTACTATGGTGGATGTTGGTCGGTGGGCTATGCTATACGTGCGGGACGCTGTTCCTAGTCTACGACAATAGGCATCCCCTTTTTCACGGAGTCTGGCACATGTTCGTCGTTGCAGGTAGCACTTGCCACTTCGTAACCATCTACTTCTTCGTGGGTAATTCACAGTGAACCCAACCATGCCCAGCGACGACACGAACTTTGAAGACGAACTGCGTGGCCTCATGGCGGCGGGCCGCAAGATCGAAGCAATTAAGCAGTATCGAGCAGCCACCGGTGTAGGGCTGGCCGATGCCAAGGATGCGGTCGAGGCGCTGGAGCATGGCAAAGCATTGCTGAAAAGTGAGCCCGTCGATCCAGAAATCGAGGACCAGATCGTTGCCTTACTGGATGCGGGCCGGAAGATCGTGGCCATCAAGCTCTATCGCAGACAGACCGGGGCTGGCCTCAAGGAAGCCAATGATCTTGTCGAAGCCTTGGCGGCAAAGCACGGGATAAGCCCGAAGGGGGCGGGCTGTGCCGGAATGGTCCTGCTGATAGTCCTGATTTCCACGATCATTGGCGTCAGCGTGTTGGCCATAAAGGGCAAGTGGCAGGAAGTCATGTTCAGCTTTTCTTGGCAGGCACTTTGCCGCCTTCCTTGCGGGCCTTGGAGAGGCCAATAGCGATGGCTTGTTTGGGATTGCTGACCTTCTTTCCCGATTTGCCGCTCTTGAGTTTACCCTCCTTGAATTCGTGCATCGCCTTTCCTACTTCCTCCTCGGCTTTAGGTCCGTACTTTGCCATGTCAGGCTGTCCTCTGTTGGTCCCGAGGGATTCAAAAACGCTATTTCATCTTTGCTTCACGGAATTCAGGCGACCGGGCGAGGGTGAAGAGAACGACCTCCTCGGCGGTTTTCGTGCTAATGTCATGGTGCATGGACACGACCTTGACGCCAGTGATCTCCTGGACCATCGCTTCCATGACCGGACGGGCCGTTTCGATCAGATGGGTCCGAACTTGCTTCAGCAAGTCCCTGCCCTTTTCGGGGGAAAGTGACTTGGCCAAGTTCTGCTCGGCTGGGGTCAAAACGCCTTGAAGACGCACGACGACGAGATCGCCAAGCAGGTGGGCGTGGATGTCCTTGGGGCCTCGGCCCATGTAATCCTGCTCAAAGCGACTGACTCCCTCGCTGATGGCCGATTCGATCTCTCCGTGAGTTTTCATGGGAATTCCTCGCTGGGTTCTCATAAAGGCGGATTATAGCCGCTCGATTGGGGGCCTGTCGAGGTGCGGGGCGAGCTTGGCTATTGGACTTATTTTGGCGGCTTTTCAGAGAATTTTTCGCTTTAGATGATAGGCAAGGCTGCTGTGTCTACAACAACTTTGTCGTCAACGCCAGTGTCGTCTCTGGCGCAGGGCCTAGACGAAGCGATGGAGGACAAGGGACGATCCTCAACTCGTCAGGGCCAGCTTAGTCGGGGCGGTTGCCTTGAAGCGGCACAGAGTTCACGACGAGGACAATCTCTAACCGGAGAAAATTATGGAAAAGGTCAAGAAAATCCCAACGAACAAGGACGAACCGGCTACGGTGGAACAACCCAAGCCGAACCACACGGACAAGATCAAGTCCCAGGTATTGGCAAAGATCGGCAAGCCGCCTCGGTTGCATCGTGTCGAGGTTTGCAAGCAGCACAACGACAAATACCGGGTCAACATTTGGGAGCAGACAGAGCCGATCAAGAACATCGCCGTAACGCCCAGTCCCCGCATTGGGCTGTCCTATTATTTGACGGTCTCGGACAAGGGCGAGATTATCAAAAGTAATCCGCCGTTGACTAAGGTGGGCACTTCCGCCTGAAGTTGCTGTGCCATCGCTTACCAAGCTACAGTCCCCGAAAGAGAAAGGCCATGCAGAAATCGAATGAACCACAATTTCCGGTGGGCAGCATCGTCCGGGTGAGGCGGATCAAAACCGATGTTGGCTACCCCGACAGTCCCTTTGGCGGGTGGGTGGGTCGAGTCATCGAAGTGCAGAAGGATGTTTGTACGACTTGTCTCGTCCGTTGGAGCCAGGAAACCCTCGCTGCCATCATCCCCCTTTCCGGCCATCAGTGTGAAGGAGACGGAATGGGCTTCAGGGAGACTTGGCTGGATGAAGACGACATTGAGCATAACGATGGAAATCCGGTGCGTGTCGAACAACCAACGGGTACGCCTTGCTTGGGCGACGACCGGGACGCTAGAATTCGTTCGGCGTGTGGCTTGTTCAGCTTTGATCCTTTGCCCCGAATTTGCCGGGACGCCCTTCTTGCCTACTACGAGCACTTTGCTACCCGGTTGTCGTTTCCGTTCGATGGGGACTTCCAGCAACGAGCGGAGCCTCTGTCTGGGCCACGTTGCATTACCGTGGTTCGGCTGCTTCAGAAAGCCGGTGTCAATGAATCGGACGGCATTCTTTGTAGGGCAGTACACGACAAAGGCGCACGGGGGGTGCCGCTCGCTGCGGTACGAGTTGCTCCGAATTCCGCCAACTCGCAACTGATTGCCGACTACTGCTATTGGTTGCGGAACTACCGATGAGCGGAAGCGCTGGAGGACAAGGACGATCCCCAGTTTGTCCGGGCCAACTTAGCCGGGGCGTTTGTCCCAAGCGGTTGGTGAAAGAAATGCCGCTTATCCCGATTTCTCTGGTCGGGAACCGCTAGAAATACGTGTTTTCCTATCAGGTCCATTCCCATGAAGATGAAAATCGTACTCGCCAGCCTCACCCCTCTTGTGTCAACGGTTCGGGTCAGTCTCAAAAAGCTCCCAGCGGTCATTGGTCGAATCTCTGATGCCACTGTCCGTCTTGATGACCGCTGGGTCAGCCATGTCCATTGCGAGATCAGTGAACTTAATGGCACTCTGCTTGTTCGTGATCTCGACTCCCGCAACGGCACGCTGGTCAACGGCCAGTACATCAAAGAAGCCCATCTGCTGCCGGGAGATCGGCTGACCGTGGGGCTGACCAGTTTCGAGGTCCAGTACAAGCGTAACCCGATCAAATCGCTGGCATTCACCGTACCGAAAGCGGCAAGGCCCTTCTCGGCGTAGCCGAGAAGGGCCTCTTCTTATGTCTGACATGACTATGACTCTATCGGCAATCCGCCGAAGCGAGTCGAGCTTTATTTGGCGAGCGGAGACTTAGAACGGGACGGCGTCCGCTCCCGTTGCCGTCTCCGTGACCGTCATGGCCTCGGCCAAATCCTTGAACTTCTTGACGCCGCCCAAGTCTTTGATGACCGCCAGCACCTCGGTCATGCGCTGAAATCCGCCAAGCGTCTTGATCGTCTGGGCGACCTTCTTGACCTGTTCCAGTGTGATCGTGCCGCCATTCGTCATTGGCTTCTCCACGACGGCCGGTGCTGCGGCCACGGCTGCTACCGGTTTCTTTGCACCCTTCTTCGTGGCGGTTTCCTTGTTGATCTTGGTCTTGATGTTGGCAACGTGGCCCGCATTGATCTTGATGCCCTGCTTGGTCAAAGCAGCGGCGATCTCTTTGCTCATGGCTTCGGGATGATCCTTCAGATAATCACGCACGGCCTGGGTTTTGCTGACGGCTTGTTTCTTAGCCATTTCTCTGTCTCCGTTTCTGGGTTTCGACTGGATGTACAATTATTACCCCCAGAATCGATGGTACAATCCACAAGGCAAAGCCAGAACCCCCATTCAATGACACGGGTTCTGAATATGCTGGAAAATTGGGGTGGGTGGGGCATGGTCTACCGTGTGGAACGGCTAACCCCGAACAGAAACGCCAAGGAAGTACAATCGCTTGGTGTTGTCGCAAGTGTCAATTTGCGAATGCCTTACCGATTCGAGAACGCAAACACCGTAAAAACTTTACGCATTCTTGACATGCGATAAATATGACCTAATCTTCCAAGAGGGAGTTGCTTAACTCGCAGTCTGACGAAATCGTATATTCACGGGTGGGATAATGCCATGAAATCATTGCTGAAGAAGTCTTGCCGCTTTCTGGCATCCGAGGATGGACCAACGGCAGTCGAATATGCGGTAATGTTGTCACTCATCGTTATCGTCTGCCTGACGGCTATTACGAGCATCGGCACCAAGGCCAGCAGCGTCTTCTCGAAAGTTGCGAATTCGATTCATTGAGGGATTATCAGCCTCAAAGATCGATCCCCCATTCGTCCTTTACCAAATCAGGCACGACCTCAAATGCGGCTCGGCCATCAGCCCAACGAATCATTTCCCACGTCTTGGCTGCCGGGGTACAGAGCTTCTGCGGCACAGGGATCATGCCCACCCGGTTCGCCCTTGGGAATCGTCCACGCCCCATCGTCCTTGTTGACAAAATAGGGACCGCCAGGATGGGCCAGCAGGACTTGGAGGATTTGATCCTTGATACGGTACATGAGCAGACCGGCACTAAGTCTGGGCATGGCGGTCATATCCCTCCCATCAACTCCCAACGATTCATTTCGCTCACCTGCCCGTTATTGGGCTGGCTGCTCAGGTTTGTTTTTCTTCATGATGTTGCTCTCACTTACCGATCAATCGCACTTTTCGTTCCTTCCGATTCTCCACGGGTTTGCCAACCGTGACAACGAGTGTGCCATCTTTGGCGACCACCCCGGCATAGTCGGGAACCTTCTTCGGATAGATGGCCTCCGCCGATGTTGGCTTGACCGGCTTCCCGTTCACCTTCAAATTGCCGAAGGTCACGGTCACCTTGGGAATCTCGGTTACTGGAATCCGTGGCCCGTAGACTTCGACGAAACTGCCAACCTTTCGGGCCAGGGCTAGATTCTCGCCCTTGAACCGCAGGGCACCGATGAACACATTCTCGTCCTTTTCGTGTGAGTAGACAAAGGCCCCTACCCAGGTCGCTGGCTGTCCTTCGACTTCCTCCTTGTCCATCTTCACGATCTTGTAGGTGTACTTGCCTTTCTTCCATTCATAGGGACGGCGCACGCTCACGAAGTCACCTTCATTCCCGGCACTTTGGCAAAATCCGCCAACGGAAGGACGGACTGCATCCAGGCTTCGTTGGCCCCACATCGAGAAGATCAAGCCGTGGCCGAGCTTACGAAGCTGTCGGTCCTGCTTGGTCAATCCGTTCGATTGCGTTTGGATGCCGCCGTAGAATGGGACGTTGCTCAAATGGCCGAGCCCGATGGGCGAGATGTAGAGGTTCTTGGTCGAAGGCACATCGTAACTGATGTCCACGTCGATGCTGTAGCTCTCGAAGGATGAATCCTGGCCGATATCCCACCAAATATCGACAAGATGCCAGGGCGTTGGCTTGTACTCAGATTTGGACTCTTGTGCCGGGGCCTGGGCGGTGAACAGAACGACGGCAGCAAACAGGGCGAATCGGATCATAGTTTTCTCCAAGATGGTGATTGCCGACGAGTGCATCAGAAATGTCGTGTAAGGAAGAACCGAATTATCGAATCCGCACATCGGATAGGGCTTTCATCTCCGATAGAAATCAATCCACCCTAACTCCAGGCTTTTGGGATCGCCTTCCAACAGGGCCTTGGGCAAAGCGATCTCAAAATAGCCACCTTTATTGGGCAGACCTTTGACCGGCTTGCCCGCAGAATCCAGGACTTTGATCTCCGTTCCCGGTTCCCGCTCCCCATCTTTACCGATTTCGGTCAAGTACAGCCGCTTGGTATTCCCGCTGTGGCTGAGGACTGACCCGGTGAGCTTGATCTTGCTGTTGGAAACGGCAAAGGATTCAAGACCGCCGAGGTGCAGACGGAGGACGACCGTGGTCGGCCATTTTCCTTTTGCCAACGTGACCGTGGCACTGCCGATCCCGCTTTGGCTGGACACGTCCAATGTGGCGGCGTCCTTGTCGATTGTCATCTTGATCTTATCGGCGGGCTTCTTAGTGGTGATGTCGATGGTGGTCTCTTTCATCGTGGCGTCCTTGTCCTCTTTTGCCTCAGGTGCATTCAGCAGTCCCTTGGCCTTGTCGGCGTCGATCTTCTCCAGTTTCGTAATCGGGCGTTCAGGAGACGATGCCCCTTCTTTGGTCACATAGTCATGATGCCAGGATAGGAGCACGTAGTCTCCCTTCTTCAGCCCCTTGACGGTTTCCAGAATCGTCGGGTCGCCCTTGGGCTTTTTGTTGTAGTCGCTGACCTGCACCAGATAATCTTTTTGCTCAGGATCGCCGTACTCGCCCTTCTTCTCGTACTTCAGATACTTCTTGATGGTGAATGTGGCGAATTCACCAGAATCGCCGCATTCCTTTGGGCAGAAGGCCGTCAGTCCACGGCACAGCCTGTATTCCACACCGTCGAACACCGCCAGCGTTTCATGGTTCGCCAGCCGTTCTCGCTTTTCTTTCGGCTCTTCGGCTGCCCCAGGCAAAGTGACCAAAGAAATCACGAAGGCCAACATCAATAATCCCAGTTCTCTCATGGCATTGTTCCTTGTTTGTTTACCTTGTTCCGCCAAACTTTACCTTGGCATTCTTCGGCACCGCAAAAAAGTCGTTCCCCAACCGGTAAGCTTGCCCCCGGATTGCCGCCTTCGGTTCCTTGACGAAGAACGTGAGGATCTTTCCGTCCTTGGCCTCAAACCGCAGATCGCCAAACGGCGGGCCGGAACTGCCCCAGGAAACGTAGACCAAATCTTCCTTGGCGAAATCGACTTTGCCCACGATCTGCTTGGCAATGGCCTCCCCGAAAGACTCCTTCATCCGCTCTTCGTCGCTGACGACGGTGACGCCGGGTTGACCTGACAGCTTAGCCGCCGCCAACGGGTCCACATTGACGGCGATCTTCCGAACTGGCTCGGGTTTTGTGGCGGGAACTCCTGCACCGGCAGCGCAGGACAGCACGGCCAGAGCGACGGTGGCAAATAGGGTGGTTCGGATCATGGCTTTCTCTTCGATAGGATTTGCCGTCATTATACCATTACACCGTCAATTCTTCACCCGACAGATTCGCCCCGCTGTTCAATAATCTGATGCGCAATCTGATTTGGGCTGTAACCGGCAGGCAGACGGAAAAACTCCTTGCCATGTCGGTCGCACAGTGCTTTTACGTCGCCGTAGGAATGGCTCGACCATCGAATTGCCAAAATGAAGACATCGACATCCGACCGGATGATGAACGGCACGAAGATGTCGGTGGATTCATGATCTCGGGTGACAATCCAGATCAAATCTTTCAAGCGGAAGGCAGATTTTATTGCCTCGTAGGCATGTGGGCGTCGGTCGCCACCGATGATAACCATTGTTTTGCCCTCGTAGAGGTCGGCCACTCTCTGCACTTCACCCGATATCTCCCGAACAATTTGCTGCGTGGGCGGGCTTTGTGTCGCCAAGTACCGATCCACCTCGCCCAGCACCCGCTGAAATCCATCGAGAATGTCCACCTCGGGAATGTCATCGACAATGGGCACCAACATATCTCGTAGATCGGTGTTGCTGGGAGGCATCCCCTCACTCACCAGCGTGTTCACGGCATCGATCACTTTCTTCCAATCCGCCTCTGTACCTTTTCCATTTCCAATAAGTCGAGCATGATATTGGGCCTTTTTGAGCGTCTTGATACGCTGTTTGTCCCGCTGGCGTATCTCCTCGATCTCGGAGTCCAGGTGACCGATCCGCTCTTGTAGATCGTTCCAATGGGTTGGATCAGCAGGATCGTCAATCCGCATGAAACGTGAGATAAAGATTTGCTCCTCGGTCGCTGCCTGCCGCAGCCAAGTGAACATTTTATATTGTTCGTTGTCGGGTTTGCCATCAACCATCTCGATGGCCATTCTCAATGCCGACTGGGCTTCGGCCGCTAAATCAACTGCCTTTTCGAGAAAACCTCGGTACTTTTCCCCGTTCTCGATCACTTGCCGCAGAAGGGCCACTGCCATTGCCGCCGATTCGAAGCAACCGGCCACATCTTCCCATAATCGAAGATCGCTGGGGATCGGAGCACTGGAGTGATTCATCCACATAAAACAGTCTTCAAGGGCCTTGGCCTTGCTGATGATCTCCCGATCTCTTGGCTCGATCTCGGTGTAGAAGTCGGCCCCATCTCGCAAACTCCGCTGCCGTGTCGCCGCCCATCGTGCGCCTTCTGCTTTGAGTCGGCATCGGGCCTCGATAAGTTTCAGATCGCTGTCGGCAGCAAAGAGTCGCCGGAACCAGCCCACCGGAATTTCGATGCCAGGGGAAGATGGCATGTGGATATGTTGCGGCGGAACTATCGGGGATGCAGGCGGCAGAGTCGTGGGTTCCAAAGCTGGCTGTTCAACGGCCATGATTTCGGCAACAGTCGGTGCAGGAACCGGTGCCGCAGACAGTCGCAGAAATTCCTCGGCCAGTCCCCGTAGCGTGGCAAGTAGTTGCGCATCCTGGCTGATGAGGGGAAGTAGCCGGTTCAGCAAGACGTTGACAGGGATAGTCAGTTCATCGGGCATGGTAACAAATCCTTCTGTTGGCTCATTTTTCCAAGGAACGGTATTATACGACTTCGGGCCTCATCCAGGAATCTGGATTGAAACATTGCCAAGGGAATCGAGGTCGATACTGCAATTAGACGCCTCAAGACCCAACCGGCTTCGCCGGTTGGGTCTGTTCTTTTGCACCCATTATTTCGATCCTTTTCCATAAGCTGGGACGAAATGACCCCAGCGGCAACCATGCCACAAGCCGCCATTTCAATTGTGGCTTTCAATTTCATATTCAGAATCAACGCAAGTAAAAAAGACGACCCAGAAGCCATCTTGGAAGTTGGAGTACGATTTTATTATGTTTTTAACGTGCTGTTGCAATTGAAACATATTTTATGGAATGACCGGAATGACAGAAGTCATCATCGCCAGGATAGATAAGGTATGGACCATCCGACCTTCACAATCTGGCTCGAACGCCGCCATCAGCAGCCCGGCCCCTTGGTGCCTGAAGTGGACAAAATCCTGAAATGGATCATCACGGCTGGGCCGGGTGGCATCCACTACGGCAAACTGCTGGCTGCCAGTGAATTAGAGAAGGGAGTCGTCGATGCGCTACTTGACGGGTTCTACGGGCTAGGCTTGGTTTCGGTCTCGGGTAGTGGCATTGGGCGGGTTTATCGGTATTGTTGCAAGCTGGTGTGAGAACTTAACGCCCACACACTACTATAAGATATGAAAGCAGATGATTGGACATCACCTTCGGGCATCGACATCAGAGCATTGGTTTGGGGGCTCCTTACCGTGGCACGGGCCTTCACGCTGAGCAACTTGGATGAGGACGGTGCCGTGCAAATGCTGATAATTGACGGCGAGAAGTTTTTCGAGGCGACGGAATCGGAGGACTAATTACCCTTTGGCTATTCTTCTCTTCGCAATTGCCAAGTAATCTTTCTCCTTCTCGATGCCAATCACCTTGGACGCCCCATGATCCAACCCTGCCACCAACATCGTGCCGCTGCCGCAAAACGGATCAAGCAGAACACCATCAGGAGGAAGGATATATTTGCACCACCATGCTGCCAGATCGTAGGGCGTGGTCGCCGGGTGATGTTCCGTTCCTCCAGGACGACCACCGTTCGGGATCGGCAATAGATTGAACGGCGTTGTGCCGCCTCGCTCGTCAGCCGCCTTGGCAATGGTGCCATTGCGATATGTGCGACCAGCCGGACCAACCCGAAGGGCGAAGTCGGTCCTGTGTTTCGTCGCCATTGCCTGCGAGGCCGTCCAGAGAACAGCATCCTGATTCCGGTAGCAATCTGGCGGTCCTAGCCAGACGCACATTTTAACGCTCTGCCGCAGCAAGCCATACTTGCGGTTCGTTCCGGCCAGCGGCAAAGCGTCCGTAGCCCACCAATACACATCTTGAATGACGTTCCACTCCCTGCCTGCCCAAGCCACGAATTCCCAGAGCCAAAGCCGCATTTGACCGATCTTTTCGTAATTGGGCTGGAAGATGAACACCGCACTGCCTTCCGGCTTGAGAATGCGACGGCATTCGGCCACTACATCGTGCATCAAGCCGTGCCAGTCTGCTTCGGTGATCCGCCCATAATCCCTCTGAACTTCTGGGTAAATCGGGTCGGTGATCACTGCGTCCACGCTCTGGCTGCCAAGTTTCTTCAGTTCCTTCCGGCAATCGCCGTGAATCACCTGTACTGCTTCGATCCTGGCCCGGCGATCTGTCTTCGTCCGTTGAACGGTCGCCAACGGCTTGGGCGTGTACTCATGCCGCCATTCACGTAGAATCTCGCCATTGTGGCTCTTCCCATTGACGGCACGCAGCAATTCATCACGTTTCTCCTTGGGAATATCGGCCAACCGCTTGGCGTCAGGGATGCTCAGATTCCCCGACCTCACCTTTTCGATTAGTTCGGGCGCAGACTTGCTGATCGCCTTGAGGGCCTCGACATAGGTGGTGTTCGTCTTCGTCAAGCGGGCGGCGACCTCACTTGCCTTGCCCTGGCCAGATAAGGTAGCTGACGATTTTGCTACCCTTTTGCCTCGTCCCTGGCCCAACCGCTGCCTAGTTCTCGCCTCCTCTTCCAACATCGGCAGGAGATCCAAGGCGATCACAGCCCGCTGGCTGGACGTGAGGTGCCTGCGGATCAAGTTCTCGGAAATGACCCACTGGAGCGGGCTGCCCTGGCCGTCCCATTGCACGAAGCGGGGTTTCACACCGGCGATCTTGCAAGCGGCCAAGCGGTTCCGGCCATCAAGGACTTGGCCGTGATATAGGATGATGGGATTGCGGAGACCATTGGCCTTGATGTCGGCTGCCAGTTCCCGCAGTTCCTCTTTGCCGAGTTTCGGGAATAGGAGGCAAGCGGGATGGAAGGAGAGCTTTTTCATGGTCTCCATTCTACACTGCCACTTGGGTGTGTCGAGCAGGTTGAAGAGTTGCCCATACACCGCCAAATCGTGGCTGGCGACCTATGCTCCCAACCGCCAGACAACCCTGGAATCTTTTCTCCCGCTGCCCGCCACCCCTGAAATCTCTTCCACCACGGCCACGCCTCCATTGGAACCTTTTCCCGCCGTCCTGGGCCAATTAAACAGCTAATGTTAATTCCTTCATTTGATTTTGATTCCGTTCGTCGTGGTGGCCTCCAGATCGAAAAGACTGGCTGAATTGAACAGAATGAATCCTGGTTGATTTGGAAGCCTATCCTCGTCGCCGCCGTGGGTGTCGTGAAAGAAAAGGGTGGTGGAGGCTCGGGATTGGGGCCGGGGACCACCTTGGCCTGGGAGATTATGAAGAGGGTTTCGGCATTTGAGATTCTGCAACTGCGCCGTGTAAAACACCGGCTGGGCCTGGGCTCGGGCCGAGCCTCAGTCGGGTGATTTGGCGGGCACCGAAGGGCCTGGGCGGCATGGGTTTCCGGGGGAGGTGCAAATTGGCCTGATGGCTCCCGAAATCAATGGCACCACCCAGCCCTGCGGGCTGGGTGGTGCCCGCTCTGCGTGCTCCTACGAACCCCAAATGTTCTTGACTTCCCGTGGAAGGCTTGTTCTAAAGTGGTAGCGGAGTTGGCTATCAAGGCTCAGCGCCGTACAACCCATTTCCTGAAGGAACCCGGATGTCTTTACCAGCCGTGTTCCCTGTCGCCGATACTTCCGAATCACCCTTCTAGCCTTTTCGAGCAACTTGTCCCAATTCTTAACCTTACCCAGCACCATTCCGACCTGCTTGGAAAGCGTAGTCGAGTAGTACATTCGGCACACCCCGTCGAGTCCTGCGAACGTTCTACCGCACAGTCTTTGCGGCGTCCTTCTGGTAGGTCGTTCCTGATACTTGCGATTATGCTGTTTGATCGCAGTTCGAATCTCCTCCAAGCTCGGAATCTTATCCATCTGAGGTCCATACTTCAGTTTGCTCGCCACCTCGTCAACAATTTCCGAAAGTGACAGCTTCAAATCGTCCATAACTAACTTCGACATATTTGAAGCAGGCACGCCGAACTCACTAATAAAGCCGCTCGCCTTGTCCAGACGAACCCCCGTCTTCAGGTACTTTCGCACGATGCATCGCAAGTCGTGCAGCGAGATCGGTTTTCTCCGAACTCCCAGCACTTCGTCTGCCAGTTGCGCCAGAGAAATACCGTGCTGACGCACCAATCGGGCATTTAGGGCCTTACCTGTCATATTCAGTTTTGGGATCGGTCCTGACTCCTGAGTCAGCCTTTTGCCTTTTGCCGCACACGCCAAAAGTAACTCTTTCGCTCTTTCAAGAAGGTTCTCGTTGGGATCGCCTAGTACATTCTTTACCTGTTCGTTAAGTGATGTGCCGTGACGTTTTCTGCAAACGTAATCCAAGTAATGCGCTGAGATGCCCAGTTCCTCAACCCATTGGCTGTGTGTCAGCCGTCTTCCTGTGCGAGCGTGGAATTGCTGAATGGCCGTGCGGATCTCCACAATACTTGGAATCTTCTTAACGACGCCAAGCAATTCACGAACTGTTTCAGCGTTGATGTTATCGGCTCCCCAGCACAGGACACCTCCTGCAATTGCCTGCTTCTGCCAAATCTTGTCAAAGCCCTTTTCTCTGATTTCCTGGGCGTCGATCCCCTTGACTTCGATGGTCTGGCGATTACTAGATTTGCGTTTCGGCGTGGCCATCCGCACAAGTTGGCCCAGCAAGGCCACCGTGACCTCTTCCTTTTCAACCGATTCAGGAACCCCGTATTCTCCGATCACGGTTTCGACGATGTTCTCCATCGCTTTGGGGTCTTCCTTATTCGGGGACAATTCAAACTGTTTTAACATGGATTCGAGCAGCGGGAGGTAGCTTTCGCCGTACAAGTCCTGCAATCGAACGTTCTGTCGGCTGCCCCCATCGATAGCGGGTTTTAGTCGTACCAACGTCGGCATCAACTCCCCCTGGGTGATGATGCACGCCAACGTGGCATTGAATCGGTCGGAAAGCACCGCTCGCTGTTCGTTTAGTTCCATCTCCGGCGTGAAGGCCGGAATATAGTTGTCGATTCGCACATGCTTCTTGGCCGGATGACGACGAAGCGGGCGAAAGAATCGCTGGACTGCCAGAGTCAGGCTGGCTTCGCCTGCGTCTGTATTATGGAGACGATTACAGCACACCCAGTCCGTTCCCTCATCGAATAAGCGACAAGCCACAACGGCATTGAACTTATCCGGGTGGCAGAAGAGCAATTCCTTATTGGCCTTTTGGGTGCGTGGGGTGACAAGATCGAGCACTTCATCTTGTTTATAGAATTGATTAAGGCCCTGCATAAGCTCAGGCAACGTGTCATGGGATCTGTACTTGCAGGTCACGGCCGGGAGGATAATTAAATGATGCTCCACCACTTCCCTTGCAATAGCTTTCAACACTAAATCGATGGGGTTCTCCTGGTAGGTCACAAAATCGAATTCCAACCGCTCAATGCCCAGGGTCTCGTAGTATTCGTCCCACGGCAGATAGTAATGAACAAAATCCTGTTTGAAGATCTTGGACAGAATCGTTTTTCGGTCGCCACGGAAGAACGTGGCGGTGGTAAGATGGAGCTTCGTCGTAGGATCATTGGCTTTCAAAATATATCGTGCAATGGCCCCCAATCGAGTGGCATCCTCGATAATCAACGCTCGGTCCTTCTCGTTGTACAGTTCCAGGTCGTCTTCATGGAAAACGTTACTGATGTGATGGGCTTCGTCAATCCGGTAAGTCGTCTGTTTCATCGCCGCCTTTCGCTGCTCCGGCGACAATTTCGCCCACGCCGAAACCAAAGCCCAATGCGTGCTGATGGCAGTCGCTCCAGGGGGAGCGTGCAGGAGGAAGTCTTTCAAGCGTCCAACGGTATCCGGGGATCGCTTGGCGCACAGGTTGTGATCCACCTTCCATTTAATCTCCTTTCCCTCCCAGGGAAAGATGATCGCTTCCTCGTCGCAAAAGCCATGATGGATATGGTTTTGGGGAACGACGATTAACTGCCGATTGCCAGTCATTTGCCGGTCGAGTGCTGCCAGGGCACATTGGACGAGGCTTTTTCCACTGCCTCCAGGTGCTTGGATTAGATTGTATTTTGCAGCAATTCCTAGTCGAATCGCTTCATCTTGCCACGTTCTCAGATCGTCGATAGTCTTCATTTGTAATCCTTTCGTTCAAGAAACATGAGCGGCCTAGAATGATTGGTGCGCAATCACTCTAGGCCGCTCATGTCGGAAAGGATTGCAGTTTTGGGTTTTCTCCTTATTTGGACTCTTTATGCCGAACGCAGCGCTGCGCTCGGGGTCGGCATTTCAACGGCCAGTTGGCCACCACCAGATCGCCAGTTCCAGTGGTTTCATACGAGGATTATACTACAGAACATTCGCTTGTAAACTAAATTCTTTTTCGAGTTGTTCATGGTCATGATCTGCCGCTCCATCGATGCATTATTTCAGTAAGCCACGGGCCTTGATAAACTTGCAGTACCCGCTAGATTAGCCGATCCGATTGATCATGCTGTCAGAGATCAGCTTGGCAATCCAGTCTATGTTGGCGTAGATTTGCCGAGCAGCCTCGATCTCTTCCCTGGCCCCGGTCTCATCATGCTGCTGTACTGCGTACAGCAACGCAGCAACCCGGCGTTCCATGCGGCTTACGGCCAGCGTTTCTTGTTCGACTTGTTCTATTGTGAGTTCTTCGTTCATGGTTTTATCCTTTCAAAATGCCCCACCCAGCCCACGGGCTGGGTGGGGCTTTCATCATGCGGCCTAAGCGTTGGCAGCCTTCGTTTCCTCACACGCCTTGTCCCAGCACGTCGCAAGGATCTTCCGCAGCTTTCCAAAGTCAATCGGCAGGTGATAATAATTATCCACCACCATCGCCCAGCTATAGCCATTGCTGCTCACGCCGAATTCAGCGGCCTGGAAACCCAACGTGCCGAGATACTCCTCGACCATCTCCGCCTCACGCTTTGGCGGGCCACCGAGGTCGTAGCCGTCATTTCCAAAGACGATAAATGTGTCCCAGCAATCGAGTACGCCTCGACGTGAGGGAAACATGCATTCATGGACAAATTCCGCCGCTGCCTTTGCTCGGCTATTGGATTCGTCGGACTGAACACTGGTGACTTGATCTACACTACTCATTACCATTCTCCTTGTGTTTGGGCGCATACTGGCCCTTCGGGTTTGCCGATGCCGAGCGAAGTGCGCAGCATCAGCGATAAATAATGGGAAAACGCCCAGAACATTCGGCGTCAGATCGGCCCGTCGCTGCAATCTTAGATGCAGGCGAAAGGCATCATCATGTCGATCTGGTTGCCGACAAGGGTCTGCTACTTGATCGGAGCATTGTGCGAAGAACAAGCAGCAGGGGCTATGTAAGTCGGGGCTTTTGGCCCTGACTCATTCAACGTAGACCAATCGAAAAGTTTTGTCAAGGCGGAATTCTCGGAGGCGTGGCATGGCCAAGATCATGACAGTCATCACTGCTCGACCGGCACGTATGCCGCTCGTATTAGCACCAGCATCTCGTCCTGCTCGGCATCGAACGCCTCGAAGCGCTCGATTGCTCTATCTGCCCGCACGTGAGGAACGCCATCGATTACTTTCGGCTGCTCAAGCTTCACCATCTCTTCGAGGATTTGGGCGCAATCCGCCTTGTAATTTGAAAACGTTATTCGCCGCACAATCCCGTAATATGCATACGGCGATTCATTGGCGGGATCGTCGTTGTACGCTCTTAGCGGTGATCTGTAGATAATGCTCATTGGTTCTCCTTTATAATTTATCTATTCACGTGGGTTTCCATTCCTCTTCATCAGTGTCGAAATGCTGGCTCCCGTAGTCGGGCAAATTGTATTTGACCGTGGCGCATCTCCTCGGCTATTTTGATCCAAAGGATGATGCAGCCACGGGGCACCGTTTTGCTTTGGAGGTCACGGCACACCAGCCGCCGTCGCTCGGCATACGGCATGGCGTAAATATCGTTTCGCTTGTACCGCCGATAGCCGCAAATCAAATTGACCGTGTGCCCTTCGCTCTGCTCGAAAAACGAGTCCTCCTCCAAGAGAAGATAGGCCAGCCATTTGGCTAGCTCGCCATAGGGCAGATGGCATTGCATTTCCATGTCGTGCCACAACCGTTCCTTTTGCATGTTCAGGTCTCCTGCGTCTTGCTATAGTATTTATCGTACATCTCTTCGATATTTTGCGCAATATCCGTTTTCTCGATGGTCCCGCATGTCTTTTCAAGGTTCCATCTGCGTATGTGAAGCTGACACGCCATCGCACAACGTTCAATGTCCTCAAAAGAGTACGAACTGAAGTCGTTGTTGAAGTAACAATTCTCGGCCAGCCATTCGGCATATTCATAGTCATACTCACCAATGCGGGCAATGGCCTCGACGACAACATCAAACGAGGGTTTTATGGGCTCGGCGGTCTCGAATTGCCGCAAGGCGTTCTGGGCTGGCCCGGCAGAAATTCTGTCTTTCGTGGCATCCTGTATCATGCTTAGCTGATGGTCGCCCAGAGGATACACATCATAAGTGAGCCGATTCTGCGTGATCTGGTATTGCAGGTAGCCTTCGGCAGCCAGCGATTCCAATGCTTCGGTGACCGAATTGCGGGAGCAGCGGAGGACGCTCGCCAAATAGCTGACGCTCCATCGGTGCTTATATTTGCTGCCGGTTTCCTGGCAGTGGAAGAGATAGCTGAACAGGGCCATCTGGATATAGCTGACCCGGCCCTCTGCCGTTTTCGGGTTTCGGACGTACAGGTGCCAATAGGCATAATCGCATCTCCAGTGCTTGCCGCTGTAACCGCTGACGGACACAAATAGGCCATTATCTGGCGGATTGACCGTCAGGTCGGCGCTGAGCAGGCCGAGGTTTTGAAGCCGTTTGTCCGCAGCGGTCACCGTGTTTTTGCTCAGGCCGGTGCCCTCGGAGACTTTGCGGATCGACGGAATCTTTTCCCATTCGTCCCGGTAGGCCCGATAGCAGTACACTGCCAAGTCTGAAACCTTGATGACGGTGTCCTTTTGCGTTGTAAACATTCGTATGAACTTCTTACCGTTTAGCATATTGATCCTCTTCTTGTCCAAAATCCCGGTGTCCTATTTTTGAGCACCTAAAATGAGTCGCTGTCCCAATTCTGAGCACCTATCGTCCTATTTTTGAGCACCTGGCGTCCTAGTTTTGAGCACTAACTGTCCCAGTTTTGAGCACAGTAATAAGCTATTACTAACAACTACTATAAAATAGCTATTACTAGAGAAACCGCCTTCGCTTTCGCTTCAAGATGATGGGGGCGGGGAGCCCGCCCCCAAACCCCCACCCCAATGTTGTCCATGTTGTCCTTGAAATCCTGTCAGTTGTTTTCATGGTTACTTGAACCGTTTCAGTTGTAAATAAAGGTTTCTTTGGGCGATGTGCTGGTTATTAAAGTTTCCTTGGCCCGCCAGTTGGTTATTCAAAGTTTCTCGGGACGACCCGTTTGTTATTAAAAGTTTCTCGGGACGGTCCGTTTGTTATTAACTTGTTTCGGGGCCGTCGCTTTAAGGTGGCCATCCCGGCGTTCCACGCCGGGATGGCCTTCTCCTCTTGCTGATACCCTGACCAAATATATTTAGTTTTCGCAGTTCGTAGTCGCCGTCCCAGCCGGGGCAACGAGCCCCGGAGAGACGACGCTATAAACCACGATTGTAACTTCCTAGTTGCACTGTACCTCAACTTTATTATTTATCCCCGCCGTACACCTCACGGAGTCCTTCGATGATTTCCGAAGTCACGTCGGTATTTAGGACAGCCTCCTCCAGGTAGTCGTCGAGGAACGACTCCACTTCTTTAGAAGGCGGTGTATCACTGGGGAAACTGACTTCCACAACGAGTTCATTCGCCTCCAGGTATTCAATCGCATCCTTAGCGATCCTGTTCTCTTCAACATCAATATCTACTTTATTACTCATATTCTTCTTCTCAATTGTTATGGCCCGAAGGCCGGATTGTGATTTTTTAATAAATTCCTAATTCAATGGCTCGCTTCCTAATCCGCTCGATCTTCTTTTTGGCCTTCTGCATCGGCCTTGACAAGCAGCGACAATAAATACAATGCAATCGAGCCATCCATCGTCCATGCAAATACTAAATGGTCCTCAAGAATTTCAAACCCATCACCGGAAGGCCGAGTTGAAAATCTGCCAAGGGTCAGGGGATTTTCATTTTTGATCATGATGTGGCCCCCGCTGGCTTTTTCTTCAATTCGACGCCGAAATGGACGGCCATCTTTTCGATCTCCTCGAAGGTGAATACCCTCTTATTGGAAATGCGCAATTTGGCGTCCGGAATCAACTCGACGCTGATCGCATAGGCGATACGGTAGGGTTTGATTTTCAATAAACGTGCTGCTTCACCGAGTAGAAAATGTGTATTCATAAAATGCCTCCTTTATATTTATGTAGTAATGTCGTTTTGATTTTCGTGAAGAAGATAAGGCCCCGCTACGGCCGTGGGCCGTAGCGGGGCAGGGACATCATCATTCGATTACGGCGGGCAACGGATCACCACTAGCCATATCGCTCGCCGCCTGACTGCACTGCTGCCAATCCTTTTCGAGATAGCCGTACACTTCGGACAGAACATCAGGCTCAACGTCCTGCGGTAGCGTGTTCGCCACCCGAGTAATTGTTTTCTGAATCTGCCGTTCCTTGAGCTTGCGGGATTGAGTGTCGGTGAGGCCACCCTCCACCCAAACCCCGTACTTGCGCCTAATGATTTGTGTGTCTTCAATACAAAAGTAGATCTGTTGTACGTCTCTATAGGAACGTGGGGCGGTGTCGGTAAGCATGACGGTCCCATCCTTGTAGTGGACCAAATACCATGTCCAGTCGGGGCAAGGCTGCCCAATTTCGTTACATATTGTCTTTACAAAGGCAACGGGAGTCTTAAATAATCTCATCTGAAAAACCTCTTCTAATATAGCTGTGATTGTTGTGTGACTTATCGAAAACGTGCCGACGCAGCACAGGCGATGAAATCACGGGGTAGGCCAAGAATGGCCTGAGCTAGTAGAAATCGTTAGCAGAAGTGGCCGCAGTAGATTATCGTGGCGGTCGTAGACAGAAGTAGTAGAAGTTATTTGTCGTCAGCAATCGTTGTGTTCGTTGCCATCAGTATAACAGATGTGTGACTGCGATGCAAGCTATTTTTCTAGCCGTGGCAATTTGCGGTCAACACGTGGCCGAGGCACGCCAGCTAAGGTCGTCGGTGCTGTGGTTGCCGCCTGCCCTTCGATTCATAGTCGTTGGAAATTATTGAAAATTACGATTTGGCAGATGCAGGAAGATTTATATCGTCGTCGAAATATACGAGTAACGTTCTTTATGAACGACTGCCCTCGCCATTTATTAAAAAACTAAAAACGCTTGTGTGAATTACATGGTGCTCAGCAGAAAATTTATGAAATAAACTGAAGGGGTCGATGGAATATCATTAACATGCGAAGTAAATCATTAATGTTAATGAATTGCCCTTGCCATTCTCTGAATGTAAACGGCTCCCCTGCCGCAGCCCGCAGCCGGATTGGGCGATGGGGTGGATTCTATTTATTGAAAATGTCGTGGCGAATTTTTATGAAAAATCGCAGATCACCGGCGAAGTGAACCGGGCGAGGTTTAAGGCTGCCGTTGCCATCTATAGAACACATATTCGGCTCAGCCGCCTCACTCCTCAATGGCCTTGGCGTGATTCTCCCCACCGACCACCACGAACGGATCGACGACCTGGGCAAGACGATCAACTTTCGATAAAGTGATAAACTGATAAGTTTACCAGTTTATCACTTTATCCGGGCATTTCTCAGATGCCGATAGAGCGACGCCTGCCCATCCCCAGTGGCTTCTTCCCATGCCCGCAGGCGGTCTTTGAGGTGTTTATGTTGCTTGCCGATGGCCACAGCCACCCGTTGCTTATAGGCCACCTGCTCGGCTCGGGTTGGGCAATCGGGCAAGACGGTTCTCATCGTAATGTCCGCTTTCAATCGATCCCCCCAGGGGTGGCGACTGTCGCCCGCCTTGCATGCCCGATAAACGGGGATGGCTTTAAGAAAGAAGTCTCGCAACGATGGTCGTAAATCGTGGGTCGCATAAATGCTTTCAAGGTAGTCCACGATTTTGGCCAACTCCTCGGGCTCCAATCCATCAATTGCCTGCTGGGAATGGTGACGCATTAGGGCCACTAATTCTGCGTCGGACGGCTCATGGTGCAGCACAGTGACCCGATCCCTGAGTGCGCCAAGGACTTTATCGTCGTGGCGGGCGAGCGGTATATTGCTGATGATGAAGATCCCTCGCCGGAATTCAACCGTTCTTTCATCCTTGGCACTGATGTAGGGGATGTAGCGGGTTGATCCGCCCTTGCCGCCGAGTGCCTTCAGTAGATATTGTCTGGCCCTGGCGTATTTGGGCGTGAACAGTTCGCCGCAGTCATCCAGCAGCAGATGTCGGTCCAGGTGGTTTGCATCGTTTTGCCAAAGCAATTCCAAAAGGCCGCCGTCAGTGATTCCACCACCATTATGCGGGTCGTAATTCCCCTGCCACCCAAGGCTCTTGAGCGTCTCCTCAACGGTCCATGTCTTGCACGTCCCTCTGGGGCCGCATAAATATACGCCGGTAAAGTAACCCTTCGCCACGTTCGTGACGGCATCTCGGATGCCGTCGAGTCGTTTCTGCATGCTGTCGTAAGCATTGTTCATTTCAATCAAACCTTTCTTTCTTTCGGTACTTTACTGGTTTGGACCACCCAGGCCAGCTATCCCCAAGGTGGGCACAAGGAGTGAAACGACCGTTACATCTTCTGTAACACGGCAGCAAATAGCGACAGCCCGGCACAGAAGTGTCGGACAAGAAACAGAAAAGGCGGGCAATCGTGCCCGCCCAATGGCCGGTCGGCTAAAGAGGGTAGTTACTCAGGCAGCAACACCCATTGAATGGGCTTGATGGGCCTATACCGCCATCCCGGACCCGCTACGGTTTTCACGGTTTCCGTGAGGTATGCGGCAAGATGAGGCATCTTTCCGGCAATAGTTTTTTTGATCCGGCAGAAACGAGTCCTGATGGCTTGGTGAGCCGCTTTGGCATTGTTTGGCTTGAACTTCTTGTGCTTGCCTTTATAGCCGATTTGGTTCTCGTACTTCTTTAGATCCTGCAACTTGGCGTAAATCTCCTCAATTCTGGCTGGGTTATCCGTGTCCTTTACAATCTCCAATTCGTCGTTCAACTCGCTAATCTTCTTCTTGAGTTGCTCGTTCGTTGCCTCGTCAGCGACCAATTGCCCAGATGATTCTTCGGGGCGTGGCAACGGGTCGAGAGCGACTGAATCGATCACCTTGTCAGGCTGCGACAAGAGTCGGGCGTACTCCTCAAAGCCGGGCTGATCCTCGTAATGCCCCTCTTCTTGAGGTCCATCATCCACGGCATATCGCAGAATCCAATACTCGACCTTGCGAAGGAAAACGTAAGGTGCTTTCTCATCCAAGGGCTCTGTGTCTGCTGCTTCCTGCTTCTTCTGCTTTGCTTGCCTTGCACGCATCGCCGCAATCAGCCGTGGGGATTCCTTTGGTGGGTCGAGAATCAAGGCGCTGCCTGGAGCGAGCAGTAGATCAATCGCCGCCACGGCCGAGGTGAAAACATTGTGGGCGAGTTGCAGGCAGGAAGGGTGGAGAGGATAAACAGTTTCACCCCGATTCGGTTTGGACCACATGTGCCAAAGAGCTTCATCTAGCGGTCCATCTAGGAAGTCCCACATTCGATGCTTGAGCCGCAGCAAGGGGGTAGGATAAGACTCAGCGAGTGAATGAATGCCAGCCAGGGCATATTCATAATTCGTGTAATAACGATAAACTGGACCCGTGGCTCCAAATGGCAACCGAAAAGCCGGATCAATCTCACCGAACACGATTGCGAGACTTTCGCCAAGTCTCCTGAACTCATCGAGGCCGTTCTGACATCCAAAAAAACGTCCGCACTCATTAAAGTCCTGGATACCCCATTCTTCCCAAGACGGTTTAGTCTCACGGTTTGCAGTTGCCTCGATAAACGGTTTCCACAAATCGGATGGGGAATAGCCCACGCACCACGGTTTCGTTTGGTAATCCTCGTCCGTCCAGCCGTCAAACTCTGAACCATCAGTGTGGATCGTCACGGAGTTCTCGTCGTACACCAGCAATTCATGGAATAGATCGGGATACCTGTCGGCAGCCCGCAAAAACTCCCGTCGCAATGCTTTTAAGCTGGTACTTATAGCTCGTTCCATTGACTGATCCTCGCTGGCAGTTCGCCTGACATCCACATGGGGGGCAGCAGTTATTCCCGACTGTCGCCCCGACTGAACCCATTGCTGGACCTATTTTACCCGTCGCAACCCACCATCGGTAGCGGCACCGGGTCACCTATTCAGCCGTTACGGAAGATGTTCTGCCTGTTACAGGAAATGTTCCCCCCTTGATTGCAGAAAGGTTGAGGCAGGTCTTTGTGAAGGATAAATGGCATCATTCGGCCAACCTAAGCAAGCACGATTCGCCGCATTGTGCGGCGAATCGTGCCTACCGAAGCGGTAGGGACTGCCTCACCTAGCTGTCTTTTGAAGGAGGTTTGATTCTATGAATTACTACCAATGGCAATCGTACATGGGAGATCGAGGTATCGTCGATCCCGACCATGCATCCTTGATTGTAAAAAACCGAGGGGCGTTCAGCCTAGCAGAACATCCCAGACTGCACCCCGGTGTGTTGGCGAAAAAGGTGACCGAAATGTCAGCCCAGACCAGATTATGGTTGCTAGGGGGAAGACCATTCTATAATGTTCATCCTCAACTGGTTGGCGCACTGTGCCGCACCAATCTGAAAGCAATCCCCGCCAGCTTTTTGGAAGTCCCCGGTGGATTCCATGCTGTTGATATTCGGCTCTGCCAGGAGAGTCCTGAACTTTCCATTAAGCCTGGAGAGTTCTTTGTCCAGTCGATTCTGTTTGCGTGGGCAATCAACGGATACCTTGCCAACAGTTCGTTAAAGGATTTCGATTTGATAGGCAGGGCGGGGCGTATACCCAGGGATCGTTCCGTAGCGATCTATCTGAATTGCGGCCCTATACCTGGGACGAATGGCGAAGGTTGGAATTACGCATCGCTGTTGATTCCGACTGCTGATGAAAGAAATCTTGAGAAAGTTATCGAAGACGAAGGAACCACGACACTTGACTTGCGAGTTGCTGGTGGGTCCGAGGAGCAATGGCGGCGGATGGCTATCAATGCAATACGGTTGGTTGCCAGTGTTGGATTCCTAGCGAATTCCTCTGACGATGATTTAGTTCAGGCGGATGTTCTGGCAAAGGATCGTGCCAAGTTCCGAGATGGCGACGAAGATGCCAGAAGGATAATCATCGAAAGAGCAAGACGCCGCAACAAGGTCGGGTGGAACATCGGCACAAACGAAATGTTTGTGGGCGAGCGCCCCGTGGGAGCCCATCAGGAGCCTATGGGAAAATGGGAACATCGGTTTGCCCACATTCGCTCGGGCCATTCGCACGCTGTACGATTTGGGAAGGACCGAAAGCAAGTAAAAATTAAATGGTTTCGGCCTACTGTTGTTCGACGTGACTTGCCGTTCGATTCAGGTGAACATCCTGGGATTTCTGAACGAGGTGCGTCATGAGAATTGCGAGCGTATCCGTCCAGGTGGGCAGGAAGTTCACCCGCAACTACAACTCGGTCAACGATATGGTCGGCTTCACGGCGGATCTCAGGGAAGACGATAACTACGAAGAGGTCATTCGACAACTCCAAGCTGAATGCCTGCGACTGCTCCTCAAGGAGAAGTCGTCGCAGGAAAAGCCTGCAAACGAGAGTCCCACCGACTGATCTTCCATATCGATCAAGTCCAAAGCCCGCCGCAAATGCGGCGGGCTTTTCTATTGGCTTAGCGGCACACGAATTGCCCCCGCCAACGGACAGCCTACTGGCCCTCACCGCCCTAAATCAGTTTGGCCGTGCTGCGGCAGGACGTGATTGTGGGGATGAGGGCCACCAAGCCAGGGGGGCAGCTTGCCGGGCTGTATGCTTGTGCGTGGATTTTGGCATTGCCCGTCTTCGCACTCGAACGGTCGATTACTAGAGTCGTTTCAGTTGCCGTTAAAGGATTCTAAATTCCTTCCCCAGCCACTCGATAGCTTCATCAAGCGGCAAAAACGGTTGACCGTCAAAGACGTTGTAGTGCTTGTCAGCAATGGTTGCCAAAGCGTGCCCGAGGTACAGAGAATCCAGCGAGAAGAATCTACGGTCGCTACGGAGCTTGGAAGAGCCGGTCTTGCGGAGATACTTCAACTGCTTGTTGGGTAATTTCGGCTTTTGAGTTTCTGGCACTTCTGGACCCTGCTTGCCGATCAATTTCGGCTTTGCGTTCTTCATGTTAGTGAATCGACGGCGGAGGGAACACCAGACCGTCTCCCGTGTTTTTTCATTTTTTACCACTAATTTGCTGACGCATAGCGGTCCACCAGCCAGATTCGTCAGCGCCAAGACCGGATCAGGGCTGGGGTGTGATCGTAATAGCTGAGCAGTCCTCGGCCACAATTTGTAGCTGACCAAAGGCGGGTGTTCATGCCTGCGTGTCTTAGTCCGCTGCCGAACGATGCGTCCCTCGTCCAACCGAACCTCCGACTTCAAGAGTGACCCGACATCTATGCTTGTGAAGCCACAATTAAGCATCAGCAGCAAATAAAGCTGAAAGTCCTCCGGGACAATTTCCAATGTTTGATGGAATTCATCTGGCGTCCAAAGCATTTCAGTGCGGGTTTTCTTGGCGACACCAGTTGCATCAAGATGCGTTAAGAACACGAATTCTCGGGAATCAATGTTCTTCGGTAGGTTCTCCAATTCGACATCATCCTGCCGCCATGCCCATCGAATCCACTGACGTGCTGTGGCAAAAATGCTCTTTCTACGTTGCTGTCCCCAGGAACTCTGCAATAGCCACTTGTAGAACTCAGTGATCGTGATGCCGTTAATCGTTGAGACGTGGGTTCCAGGTTTGATCCAATTGACGAAGATAGGCAACCGTTCCGCCAGTGTTCCCCAGGTTCGTGCTTTTAGTACACCACCACGCACCTGCATCTCCTTGAAAGCCAGGAACCGCTGTACCTGATATTCAACCGTCTGGGGCTGTTTTCGCTGGTGCGATGCCAGCAAATTGAGTTGTCGGATGCGTTCCTGCCAGACTTCGGGCAAGGAATAACCCAATGCACCAAACCGCTTGTCTAGCATTGGATTTTCAGGTGCTTCACCTTCTTCTTCTTCGTCCCCAGTGAAGATGCCAATTTTGAGGAAAGGCAGAAGTACATCCACTTCCTCACGGCTGGGGGTTTCCGGCCACAATAATTGGACAATGAGTGGCAGCGGCCCCTCTTCTGCAAAAGCCGCTTCCATTTCTCCCAATTTCTGGGCGAGCAGAGCGTAGATGTCCTCCTCGTCTTCGGGCGTGCCAAACCGCCCGTACCAATCGAGGCATTGCCGAAAAAGCTGGATATGGTGTTCATATTCCTCTCCAAGAGGTCGGGCCTGCTTCCGTTGATGTAGCCAAACATGGTACTCAAGCACAGCCGCTTCATAGCCATCTGACGTATCAGGTTGCTTGAAATACTTTACTTCGCCACTGCTGTATTTCTTCCAGCACTTTCGGGGTGCGAACCACGACAACACGAGCTTCGATCCCTGTTCTTTCTGCCGTTGATGCCAGGGCTTGGGCATGATATTTCCCTCCTACGGTGCCGAACTGCAATAAGCACGGTATCCAATGGACTGTATCCAATTCGCCCCTAATCCTACCATGAATTGGATACAAGAGGAAGTGAGAAACCCTATAAAACACGGCATATTCGTGAAATGCCCCTGTTCTTCGGAACCGAGGGTTGGGGGTTCGAGTCCCTCCGGGCGTACTGAAGAGAACGCGAGACGACGCATGATGTAACCCCTTGCGGGGCAAATAATAGCGTCCACAACTCGCGACGA
>Ga0118677_10002705_pt1 | contig 35052 bp, 29 predicted proteins | sample AliMusrvi5mmetaG_FD_86154 | JGI IMG/M metagenome (GOLD analysis project Ga0118677, IMG submission 86154)
AAGTAGCACAAATTATTACAGATAAAACTTGTTTATTCACGCAAATGAGTTTCAAGAAATAGTACCCTTATAGAACCTGATCGGGGTGCCAAGTTGGCGTAAATCCCCCTTGTATGAGGTTGTCTAAAAAGGTGAAAAAATAAACCGCAAAGATCGCAAAGTCCGCCAACTGGCGGATCGCAAAGGTCGCAAATAATGCAAATACAATATCTTATCTTTGCGTTATTTGCGCTGCCTTCGTGCACTTTGCGGTTAAAATAGACTTTTGGGACACCCTCGTCATTCTCAATCGGATTTAATTTATTGGGGTTATCTGTTCTGCAAGTCCTACATTTCAATGATTATCCCCCATAATCTTTCCACCTACCCATTTTCTCATCTTTCCCCTTTAAGGCTCGATCCAAAGCACTGAATTATTAGTCTCATACTCATTTTGTTCATAGAGCTTATTTTGCGGATCGAGAATCCATGTGCCATCTATGATGAATTTATAGGTGTATTTTCCGGGTCGGAGATACAGTGGAAAGATCCATTTCCCATCCTGCCAGATCATCCTGTAACCATTGATATCCCATCCGTTAAAGCTTCCTGTTACAATCACCTTCCTGGCATCAGGATATTTGGAAAGCTCGAAAAGATGATTGGCTTTCAGGGCAATAAATGAATTGTGAATCCCATTATTTTCGGTCATAAACGGATTCACCGGATCGGTCTTCCACAACCCATCAACGATGAATTTGTACTCATAATTTCCAGGTGATAACACATAGGGAAGCTGCCACCCCTTATCAGTTTTGTTCATTACCAGCTCAGACTGATCCCAGTTGTTGAAACTACCAGCAAGTATAACCTGTTTTTCACCTGCGACGCTGCTAAATTTAAATACATAAGGTTCTCCGATTCCGATGAATGAGTTGAGATTTCCATTGCCATCCTTCCGTACTGTTTTATTTGCAGGATCGGTCCTCCACTGCCCGTCGACCAGAAATTTATAGGCATAAGTACCGTCCCTGAGGTAAACGGGCAACGACCACCCTTCAGCGGTTTTATTCATCATAATTCCCTTCGGATTCCAATTGGTAAAATTGCCGGTGACCACGACCTTTCGGGCATTTACGTACCCTTTCAGTTCGAATTGGTGGTTGAAGCAATAAATAACCGAATTATATCCCCCTTCACCATCGCGCTCGCGTAACTTATTATTGGGGTCGGGTGTCCATTTGCCATCTACGATGTATTTGTAGGTGTATTTACCGGGTTTAAGGTTAATATCGGCCATCCATCCGTCACTGACGCGCTTCATTGGTGTATGTGTTGCACTCCAGCTGTTGAAGGTGCCCGATAAACAGACATTTTTTGCAGCTATAAATGCCGGCAGATAAAATTGAGCTTTAATTCCGTTATAAATAAACACATAAGGACGGTCGAGATTGTTGACGCCAAACACAACCGATTCTTCGGTGAAATTTCCGGTGAAATTCATCCATTTGTCAATCATTAGAAACACATCGTTGGTCTTGAGTGTTTTATCAGCTTTTGAACTAATCGGTTTGGAAAGTTCAACAAGATTGTCACCCACTTTTTTTACTTTCCAGGTTTCGTCAGCCATCTTCATTTCGCTCTTTCCATGGTAAACCTGGGCAATCAGTGTACTATCAAGATCGAAAAGGGAGGAGAGCTCCTTCTGCTCCTTTTCTGTCCATTTTAAGTTGACGCTGAAGATAATCCTTCCATTTTCGATCCGGCAAACCTTATCCGGATTAAACTGGGCCTGAGCAGTCAGGAAACCGATCAGACCGACTAACAGAAAGGTATAACGGATGATTGTCTTCATTTTTCTTCACCTTTAATAAAACGAATACCAAACTGTTTTTTCACAAAATTAATGCAAACAATTCCCTGTTCAAGAAAGTTGTAACCAAGCATTCCGTCAATTTTTGTTCCGAAAGCATCGCTCAAGGCATCGAGGTTGGTAATTATTGTCTCCATCTCCCTGATCTGCTTTTCCCCCATTGCGAAATCGTTCATTCGTCCGAACAAAACTTCAGAACCGGTTGATCCAGCACCTTTTAAAACGGAACGGCGAGTGATGGTAAGCGTGTTCAGAACACTTTTGTTCGAATCACTGCTGATGGCGTTGGTCTCAGCTCCGGTATCAAAACAAAAATTGAGATTTCTCCCAGCAATTTTCCCCTTCAGAAACAGGATATTGGTGTTATTCTCGATTCGCTGCATGTAGTCAGCCTTAAATTCACCTCCGGCACTATTCGTTCGTCTGCCCGCTTTGTCAATCCGGATCAATATGAGTTGATTATGTTTTGCGTCAATTACGATTTCGAGATTCTTCATCATGCTGAATCCGATTAAGCCCAGGATTTTTATTCCTCTGCGGTTCTCAATATGCCCGAGATTGGTAACATCGGCTCTGACATTTTTATAAGTTATCTCAGGGAGTTCAATCCTGCTGATAGAAATCTGCTCAACCACCCCAACAGCTCCGGTAATTCCGATTGTGTTTGATCCTCCCGTTTTTGCATGATCTCTGAAGTAGGTGGCATTTAGGACCAGTCCATTGGCACCCGTATCGAAGACCAGATTTCCTGTTTGATCCTCTACTTTGGCTTCAATTAGAAACAAACGTCCCGCCCGTTTCAATGGAATTACTACGGAATCGGAACTTAGGTTGAATTCGGGGGTGTAGGTGATTGTTTGCAGGGAAATAAATGAATAGGAAATAGGAATTGGAATCGGACTGGTTGACAGGTTAGGCAGGAGTGTGGCCGGAGCAACAACTATAAGTAAAAAGAGTAAGATGCTGTATTTTATCGCTCCCGTCTTCATCAATAAAATTTTGCACTAAATTAAGTAACTTTCGAGATTTGACTCGAGCTGTGCACTGCAATTGTGACAAAGGTGCTGTTTTTTTTGATCAACATCTTCAACATAAGTACTCGACCTCATGACACAGATTATTGTCGGGCAATGTATTAATCCGAAGGTATGACCCAGTTCGTGAATAACCTCTTTCCGGAAGCGTTCGAGCAGATAGTGGTTATTTCCGCTTATTCCGTAACGTTCGTTACTGAATCTGTAAAGGGAGGCAATCCCGCTTCGGCCATTCAGAAATGCCTGTCCGAAGATGTAGGTAAGGATGGGAATGAAAAGATCGACATTAAATAATCCCAGTGTCTTGGAAGAGTTGGGAAAACTTAATGCATCAACCATCTTCAGCAGGTTGTTTCCGTTGTATTGTCTGCGTGCAGGATCGTAATACTCACCCAAATCGATATGACCTTCTCTGAGAATAACCAGACAACGAAACTCTGATCGCACAGAGGCTGCGATATTTTCAAGAAAATCTTTCTCAAAATGACCAAAGGAGACTAAGGTTATTGTTGGCAGACTCATTATGCAATCTTATTGCTCTGCGGGTTTCAAATCGTATTTTTTGATCTTATTGTAAAGGGTTACCCGGTCAACCTTGAGTGCTTTTGCCGCACGCGATATATTCCAATTGTATTTATTGAGTATCTGAAGGATAAAGGCTTTCTCAAAATCGTCCAGACTTTCAGTTGTATTATTCACAATTGTTTTTTCGAGCGGAAGGTCTTTTAGCGTGATTCTTTTCCCGTCACCCACGACGATGGCCCGTTCAATCATATTTTCAAGTTCGCGGACATTCCCCGGAAAGTTGAATTCCTGTAAACGCCTTAAAGCCGACGGATCGATTGTTGCCGGCTGCTTATTCATGGAGGTGCAGTATTTATTGATGAAATAGTCGACAAGCAAAGGAATATCGGCAAGACGGTCTCGTAATGGAGGGATGTGAATGTTCACTACGTTTAACCGGTAAAAGAGATCCTCTCTGAAGGTTCCCTGTTCAACCATGTTTTTCAAATCCTTATTTGTGGCACAGATCACCCTGAAGTCGGAACTAATCTCCTTATTTCCCCCCACGCGAACAAAAGTTTTTGATTCGAGTACCCGGAGTAGCTCCACCTGCATTTTGGGTGAAATAGTGGCAATTTCGTCAAGGAAAATTGAACCGCTGTCTGCCATTTCGAATCGCCCCTTTCGATTGTACATTGCCCCTGTGAATGCCCCCTTTTCGTGTCCAAACAACTCACTTTCGAGCAGGCTCTCGGTCAAAGCCCCGCAATGGACACTCACAAACGGAAAAAATTTGCGCGGAGAATTTGCATGAATAGCCCTGGCAACAAGTTCTTTACCTGTTCCGCTTTCACCTGTGATGATGACTGATGAATTGGTTTGCGCAACACTCTCCACCTCCCTAAGCATATCTTTCATCGCCTCACTGGTTCCGATCAGATCTTCGACATTCTCCAGTGAGACCACTTTTTTCTTTAATGTTTCATTCTCGTCAACAAGCGAAATCTGCTTAGTCGCGTTTCGGATCAAATGGGTAAGATCATCCGGATCGAAGGGTTTTGTCACATAATCATAAGCGCCGTCTTTGAGTGCCTTAACAGCAGTATCAACAGTAGCAAATGCGGTCATTACAATGACAATCGCCACCGGTTTAATGAATTTGATCCTCCGGAGCATCTCCAGTCCGTCCATTCCCGGCATCTTAATATCGGCCAGAATAATGTCAAACTGATCGGATTCAAGCATCGTGAGTGCTTTTTTTGCATTCTCTGCTGTTTCGACGCGAAACCCATCCTCGAGGAACCAGTTGTACAATGAATCCCTTACCGATTCTTCGTCGTCAACAATTAATATTGAGATTTTTCTCGCCATAATTTTCCAGCTTTAATTTTTAATCAAAGGTAATGTCACCGCTAAGGTTGTTCCGTGGCCCAGCTCTGATCTGACCTGTATCTTCCCTTTGTGATTTTGAATGATCCCATGAACAATTGAGAGTCCCAACCCTATCCCGCTTGCATTTTGCTTTGTTGAGAAGAAGGGTTCGAAAATATGAGGAATGTCTTCTTCTGCTATTCCCAAACCGTTATCAATTATTTCAAATGATACCGATTCCTCATCTGTATTTTTTGTTTTTATCACGATTTCACCGTTTTCCACCAATGCTTCCTTTGCGTTGACGATCAGGGCAATGCAGGCTTGTTTAATCTGATTCGGACTGCAATAGATCAGATCTGATGTTGCTGAAAGATCGGTTAAAAATTTGATATTGGCAATTTTAACCGGGTGAGACATCAGATCGTAGGTCTCCTGAAGAATTTCGTGCAAATGTTTTGGTTCGAAGTCGTTTTGATCCTTTCGTGAGAAGTCAAGTAACCCTTTTACGATATCGCCACACCGTTTTGTTTCACTTTCGATAAATTTCAGATGCTTCAGTATAGAGTCGCGCTTTACAGGATACAAATCGGGGTTCTCCACTTGCTTATACAAGAGTTTGGAATAAATCAGAATTCCCGACAGGGGGTTGTTAATTTCGTGAGCCACCGAAGAGGATAATTTTCCAAGTGCAGCCAAGCGTTCAACATGCATCAGCTCATCGCGAGCAGTTCCTAACTCCTCCGATTTTTTCTGAACTTTGTATTCCAGTTGCTGTGACCAGTTCTCCAGCTCTGTCGTGGCAGTATTCAGGTTGTCGAGCATTTCGTTAAATGCCTCTGATACCATCCTCATGTCATCCAGATGATTTGGTTTTAATTCAACCCGCATGCTTTTATCCCCGTTAGCAACTGCAATACTCACCTGGATTAATGCATTTAACGGGTCTTTAATCTTCTTTCGGGTAAAGAACAACAAGAAACTAAGCAATATTATTGTAGCAATTATAGCCAGAAAGAAGAACTCAGTAGAGGATTTTTGAATTGCAGCATCCTGGGCCTCGAGAGGAATCTTAATGACCAGCGAACCGAGTAATTTGTCTGTTTCGGGATGCGCATGACAGGAACTAGTATAACAGGATTTTTCATTCAGAATCGGTGATTTTATCAACAGGTGTCTGCTGCCATTCCCTTTCTGATTCATCTCGCAATCACTGTTGACGTTGATGATCCAGTATGATTTTTCATTCTCGGGGAACATCGTCTTGATGTTTGCATGACAACCTTTACAATTGGGATCGCTGTGTTTGCTGTTTTTGTCAGCGATAAAGGAGGAATAAACCAGGTTCTCATCGCTATCGTACATATTGACCTCATCTATACCCGGAAGCGTATTGATGATATCAAGGGTATTGCGCAGCGATCCTTTATCATTTGCGAGCATCGAATGATAGAGTGCACCTTCAACAATGGAACCGATATTATTTCCACTCTGGCGAATAATGGTATTCAGATATTGCTCATTTACCGACTTGAAGATAATGAAGAATGATACAAAAAGGAAAACAGACAGATAAGTGATAATTAGTACTACCCGACCATAGATGGATGATCTGAATTTAACGTAGTTTTTAAGAATTACATTGCTGGTTTTGTTTCTTTGTTTAAAAAGCATATCTTCAAGAAGTTAGAAGTGTTGGCAAAGAGCTTTATTGTCCAACAGGTTTTAATTATTGCAAAATACAAAAAACTGGCGAACTAACGCCAGTTTCAATAATCTTTTTAATAATTATTGTCCGGTAAAACTACAATCAATAAAACGCTTACATTTAGTCACTAACTCAGCGTCAAAAACTCTTCTTCAAAATTTTTCCATACCCCTTCAGGGAATGCTGAAAGTGAATGATCCACTAATTCACCGCCATCCTGCATGATCACCATTGAAGGATCAGAAGAACAATTTCTCATAGAAACTGAGACGAAATCTTTAAATCTTTCAAGTTCCCGGGCTGACCAATTAGTAGCATCGTCAGCAAAATAGCACGATTTTACATCAGACATCCAGTTGGATGGTTTAATCCTATAAATCCATCCATTTCCGTAAGGGTCGTCGCTTAATATTTCAGGATGGGAGAGCATTGTGGTATTCGTTGCGACAATTTTCCCGGAAACCGGTGAAAAGATTCGCAGATTTTTGTCGCTTTGATCAATTTCTGCGAGTAAATCTCCTTTGGTAACCTTATCGCCCGGATTTTTAAGATGACTGAATTTTACCTCACCAGTAATATGCATGAGCAGATCATCTAATCCTAATTTTGCGGTTCCCGTTTTTTCCATATGCATCCAGGTGTGATTTTTACTATAAAACAGCCCTTGTGGAATCCGAAGCATGTTGAATGACAAATTGCCAATCACTTTTTTAATTTGTTTCACTATTTTGTCATTTTGGTTCAGGATTATCCAAAACGGAATCAATAAAACAAGAAAAGTGATGATGATCAGGTATTCAATCCCTTTTGTTGCAAAAATGTCGATGTAACTAAATTCGTCCATATTATTGATTTTTATGCATTCACTCTAATTGGTAAATGCTGGTTTAATTATTTTTTAATTCGACTGCCCATGACGGAGAATCGCGTAAGACTGGCATACGGTTGATTACCCACCTGAATATCCATATTTGTGTGAATATTACAGAAAGGGCAACAATCACTTCCATCCATGAAGGAACGTATCGTACGGCCATATCCCATCGGAATCCGATAATCGAAACATTGAGCCGGTTCAGGATAACTCCCAGCATGGTGATAATTGCCGCAATTTTTATCATGAGGATATTGTTGCTCCTGTAGCTGGTATAGAACAGTATCATCGGGAATAATACAAATCCTATCATCTCAAGCAAAAACCAATGTCCCATTGCTGTATCCAGCAGATCCCAGCGCTGTTTATGAACAAAAACAAGTAACTGCAGGAAGAAGTAGGCAAACATTGTTCCTGCACATATTTTTGATAATCCCAGGATGATGCCATTTTGTGCCAGTTGATTCTTTTCGCTGATCTGATTGAAAAAAACATTATGGCTGATTGAGCCTTCAAAAATCACCATCGACAGACCTGCAAAAATACTGGATACCAAAAACATAACAGGAATAAACTCAGAATACCAAAGCGGGTGTATTTTTTCTTTAGCCATAAGGAAAAGGGCTCCCAGGCCTGATTGATGAAGCATTGATAATGTTATCCCGAAGATAACGGCAGCCATGGTCATACCAGAGAGGATTTTATGGGCGCGTCTGGCGCCGATCCATTCAGCAATCGTAGGTGAAAATTCGATAAGCTGTGCAACCATATATAAGAGAAAGTGCCATGCAACAAGAAACAAAACTGAACTTGCTCCGAAACTATTTCCGATAATAGGATTGAAAATATGCCATGGTCTACCAAGATCGAGGACAAGTGCTCCTGCATAAAACGCATAGGCAAGAAAGCCGTTCAATACAGTTACTCTGATAATGGAATGATACTTACGCATATTCAGGATATAAACCATAAATGTGAGTACGTATGCACCCCCGGCAAATGCAACACCGGTTACCACATTAAAACCCTTCCATAGGCCCCAGGGTATCTCCTGCGTTACATTTGAAACCTCTCCTATTCCTTTCCAGAAACGTATTAGAATGATGCCAATTCCTATAAGGATAACCGGAACTGAAATGATATTAAAAGGGGTAAAGTATTTACCCTTAGGTTTGAGTTCGCGGATAATGAATTTCCAGATGGATTTACCGTCGTTATCCTGCGCAATCATTTGATTATATTTCATTTTCTTTCTCTTCTTTCAGGTGGTTATTTTTGGTGGCCTGGTGAATTCCCATTAAAAGTGTGGGAACCAGAACAAATACGGAAGGTACAGTATAAAGGAATCCTTTGGTCAGTTCCGGATAGGAAGATTTTTGTAGGTTAGTATTCAATCCCAACTGATCGAACGGAACAGATGAAAGGTAAAGCCACCCGGTTCCACCTGCTTCGCGTTCACCGTAAATATGATCGATATATAGATCTGGTTTTTGATAAATTCTTCTCCGCGCTTCTTTGATCAGATCTCTCCGTTTGCCATATAACAGAGCATCATTAGGGCAATTGGCCGCGCATGCAGGTTTTGCCTCCTTTTTAAGCCTTTCGAAGCACATGTCGCATTTTTGAATCTTAGGATTTGCACTGTGATATTCAAATTTGGGACTATCAAACGGGCACGAGATCATACAATAGCGACAACCCATACACTTATCGGCATCCCATGTAACAGGCCCAGTTTTATTCTTGAACATCGCTTTTGTCAGACAAGCTGCTGCACAAGCCGGTTCGTTGCAATGCATACATTGCCGTTTGATAAATGTCTCCCCTTTCTTTGTCTGAAATTTATTAACTACAGTATTACAGGTTTCATCTGTTTTACGCACTGGAGCTATTTTATCGTCGGGAAGCGGGTCAGCAAGATGATGTGCCTCTGCACAACTGTATTCACAAGTACGGCATCCTACGCAACGTGTTGAATCATATAACACTCCGTTAAATTCGACATCATTTGTGCCGACGCTTTCAGAGGCAGAAATTGATTGTTCACCAACCGCAAGTGTGATTCCTGTAACCCCCAGGAGCTTTAAAAAGCTTCTTCGTTCTATTCCCATGATTTTAAATTTGGCAGGGTAAATTATTTTTATGAAATCCTGTTAATTATTTTGTAACATCAATATATTTCGTTTGAAAATCTTCCCAGATTTCAGGTCCAAGATCTGCGAGGATTCCGTCTCTCAGAACTCCTCCATCCTGTAAAACCATGACAAAGGCAGGTACATGTACTCTGGTAGCCAATGCGAAGAAATCTTTTAATCTTGAATATTCAGTTTTCAACCATTGAGTATATTTTTCAGCCATATTCATAAACTGGATTTCGAGTGACCAGTTAGCAGGCTCTATCGTATAAATCCAGCCATCTATGAAGGGATCAGTATTAAGTAACGCCACATCATTAAGCAGATTACTGTTTTGAGTTTTAATTGTTCCTGTTACCGGTGAATAGATATTTAATTGTTTTCCTTGCTGAATAATGGTAAGCAGATGTTCTCCTTTTTTAATCTTATCTCCACAGTTTTTCATCTCAACCCTGGTTAAAGGGCCTGTAATATGCAGAAGGAAGTCATCGATTCCGATCTTTACCAGACCATCTTTTTTCATAAAGGCCCAGGTATGGGTTTTGTCGAAGTAAATTCCTTTTGGGATTAATACCGTATTTTCATCAAAGATTCCAGGAATATCGGAGGTTCTGTTGGTGATGATAGCCCGCCTAATTTTATTTCGTCTGAGAACAGTGTCTGTAATAATACTTAGCACAACGAGCACAAACAGGACTATTAGTATTCCTTTCAGCATTGAAAAAGATGAAGCCGGTGCTGTTGTATACAGGGCTGGTTCATGAATTTTTGCAAGTTGGGTTTGCCTTTCGGAGAGTACCAGATCTGTGAAACCATTTGCATTAAGTGTTTTTTGTCCGTCTGTTAATATCCAGTTCAGGAATGCAAGCTCAGCTTCATTTTTTGGTTTTGCAGAAGAAACTGAATAAATATGACCCGATAGTTCATTGGGATATTTCCCGATCCAGACTCCACGGGAAAAGTCCTGAAGATTGGAATAAATGGCCTCCATGTAGTCGATTCTCCCATTACCGTTTTTATCAATTGGTACTAGTTGAACATGTTCAGCTATTGATTGGTCATTTGGATTCACAATCTGAAGCAATTTACAAAAACCAAGGGCATTTGGATCTTTTTGAATCACAGCAATCATTTCCTGTTCACTGGAAACCTGAATGCCAGCAGGTTTGTACTGATTCTCTTTTACAAAATCGGCTACTCCTGAATTTATTGCAGGATCATTTACAAAATAGAAATGCAATGGAGTTACGGGAGTATTTTTGCTATTTGGCAGAAGCATTCCCCATGTTGGATTTTCAGAACTCCGGAACATCCGATCCAGTTCGGCTGAAGTAATCCCTGTCCGGTTGATTTCATCCTTCAGAGGATTCATGCTATTCATAACCGGGACAATTACATTACGACCTACTGTCATACTCCAGGGCGATTGGTTATTGACCTCCGATAATGAACCATCGGTTACAAAACCAATACCATTACCTTTTTTCAGAACAGCTGAGATATCCTTCGTTTCGGATTTAAGAAGTTCAATATTCATCCCGGGATTTAACTGATTGTATTCACTAACCCATTTGGAGGTTAAGGGGTACAGGTCAGGTGAGGCGAATATTGTTATTGCACCTTTTTGATTAAGACTTTTTCCAGTTGACAATTCTTTACTGATTACCAAACTGTATCCTGACAGCAAAATTCCGATTACTAAAATGATCCTGGTTTTCATGATTTTCACTTTTTTAATGACAAAACAGAACATCCAATTATGGTGCCAAACCCAATTACAGCTGTCAACATGCTGTATATATGCTATATAACAATGTTAGTGTTTAGGAAATAAACATACTGTGTGTTGAATATATATACAGTTTTTTATATTAAATATTTTATAGTATTGATTTATTGCACTTTAAAGATAGTGTAAGTAATTTATACAACTGTTGAATATATCAACACAAATTCATTCGTTTTTTATAAGGAATATTGAGTGAAAGAGTTAAATATTGAGATTTTGTAAATATTCGAAAAAAAAATTAAATTGTTTGATATTGCCTTTAGTGATATCGCCGTAGCAAAAGAAATTTATGATGCAGTTTTTGATGTGGAGATGAGTCGGCAGGAGATGAGGGGGATGTCAATGGCATTACAGAGGGAAATAGACTTGGAATCCACTCCTTTTAAAAGAATCACAGGAGCAATTTACATGTGATAAATCTTTCAAAAAAGTGGTACCTGATCATTGCTTTAAATAAGTGAATAGGTTGCAGGCTTTAGCTTGAGATCACTTATCCAATTCGCATCGGTCAGATCATTCAATTTTAACGGATAAGTTGTCAAATTTTGACCGGAACAATGAGTGAAGGTAAAATAAGTTAACAGGAAACTAATCGCAATGCCGGTTTTAAAATGCATCAATACTTTTGATTTAACTGTCAAAGTCAGGTATATCCATATATTCACCTCCTTTTAGTGCCGAATGATGGCCCACAATTCCTGGCGCAGTGTAGGCAAGTGCTTCATATACATTGACTTTTGGCTGACGATTATGGACCAGCGAATCGATAAACTCATGAGTAATAAATGCATGTGACCCGTCATGACCTGAATTGTGTCTTAAAGGCTCCGGGAGAAGGTCGGTTTGCCACCACATAGGTTGCTGGTATGATTCTGCAATATTGGCTTTATGTTGAAATCCGGCATCGTCTTTCCCGGTTGTATCGGCAATCCTTACAATCATATGGTCTTTCCCCTCCTCAAGGGCAGAGAAGAAACTCATTTTATCTCCCCTCCATTCTCCCCGCTCGATACTTCTCAGCGCCCCTTTCCAGTTTACTTCTACTCTGAAAGGTGTGTTTTTATTGGTCTTATAGAATGCCGTTTCATTCCAGAAAGGGTTATCATAAGGGTTGTTTTTTAAAAGAGGACTATTATCTCCCCATCCTAAGGCGCTTACTTTGGTCAGTCTTTCGCCTGTCACGGAGATCAGAAATGCTGTGCAGTGGGTTGGATAGAGCAGGGGTGGAAGACCGTGTCGCCAGGTAGGTTTTCCATCCTCAAACCATAAGGTGTCTAAACCCGGATGATTATATTCTGCTGCTGCACTAAAAATTTCTCCGAACAACCCCTCCAGATGAAATTTTCTCACAGATATGGTGTTTTGTCTGAAATAGCTGGTTTCAGCCATCATATAGGTCAGTCCTGTGCTGCGCACGGTATCTCTTAATTTATAGCAATCTTCAATGGTCATGGCTGCTGGTACAGCACACAGTACATGTTTGCCGGCTTTTAAAGTCATCACAACGTGTCGCACATGATCAGGGGCAGGTGTTGCAATGAATACCGCATCTATTTTTGGATCAAGAATCAATTTTTCGAGTGATTCATAACTCTTTGAGCATCCATAAACTTTCATGAGGGTTTCACGCCGGTCGGATCGCAGGTCACTCACTGCCTCCACAATACAGTCGGGGTGTTCATGAAACTGGAATCCGGAACCAAACCGCCCACCAACAATGCCAATCCTGATTTTTTTTGAACCTTGTTGTTCCTCTGCCAGGAGTATTTTCGGAGCCATGGAAAATGCAGCCATTCCGGTCGCGGCAACCCTTAAAAATTTGCGTCTATTTGTTGAATCGAATGGTTTTATTTCATTCATTGTCTGGAATTATGGTGGATTAGCCTGTTTAATTTGACTTTGAGTCACCTTAACCTGACAAATATACAAGGTTTTTCCGGGATTATTTTAGCCTGTAGGCTGCACCAAAACCCAATGAAACTGTCCCTATTTTTTGCTCAAACCCATATACTTTAAAGTTTGGTTTTGTTGAGAAATAATCGGCACTTAGGGTTATTGAAAATCGCTGATTTAAATTAAACCGAAGCACCGTTCCGAGATTAATGGCAAATGCAGTGGCCTGATCTGTTGCTTGACCCACATCCGAAACGGTGGTGACCGAATAACCAATCATTGGACGAAAATCCCACTCTGCTGTATTTGAGACAGGAAAAGAGAGTAACGGACCTGCCATCAACCCGCCATATGACCAAGGGTTGTAACTTATTTCACTTACCGGATTTGCAGCACCAAACCAAATGGCAGCAATTCCGATGTTTTCAGTGAATAAATATCCGAAATTGGCGAGATTTAGCTGTACACCTGTTTTTGCTGCACCATCAGAGTGATCTGCAAAAGCGCCTACCGGGATAGAAGGTCCTATTGAGATTCCAATATAACCCTTGCGTTTTGCAGATAATTTCACACTTTTTGAATCGTTTACCGCAACCTCTTTGGTAATTTTTTCCACCTCGTCTATTGGGTAAACAAAAAGGCTTTTATCACTTGTCTCGATTTTTATCGATTTATTGGGAACCTGCTCAATGATCATTCCCCGTATGACGCTTCCATTTTTCAGGTAAACGACATCCTGATAATTTTGCTGTGAAAATGCAAAAGAGGAAAACATGACCAACAATAAAAGCGAAAAAAGATATTTTGTCATAATGCTTTATATTATAATAACTTAATTGCAGACCGACACACCGGACTATGGGTAGATATCCGAAAAGCTTATAAGTGGAGCAAATATACATAATATTTCACTTTGTCAGATCATTTTTTTTAATTGCTATGTTAATCTTTTTGAGTGGTATCTGCACATTAAATGTTCCGCCATCTTTTTTCGGGTTGCAATCATCAATAGAACAGGCAGCAAAAAGAACAATTGGATCATCATTTTCATCCAGCAGTAACTGAGGACGTTCCAGGCGGGCAACTTTAAGGAGTGTACCATCTTTTAGAATCAGTTCCTTTTTCATAAAAAGTGGTGTTGCAGCAGGATTCCATTTTATCCCGTCAACCGATTGCATCATTGCCAATCCAGGTTCACTGCCAGTAAGTTTCCCAGTAAAATCCTTCATCACTGCATAAAATAGTTTATCTTTCCGATGATACCAAACAAAAGGATCTTCGGCTGAGACCTTTTCCCCTGTTTTATCTTTGAAATCAAAGACAAAGTTATCGGTGGCAGCAAAAGGTCCTGTTGGTGAATCGCTTATTGCGACTCCCAGCACTCCTCTCCACTCAGGATCGTAGATATTCCCTTTAAAATAGAGCAGATATTTTCCGTCAGAAGGCCTGTAAACTACAGCTGGATTTACTACAATCAGGTTATCCGGCTTAGCAATTGTACCGGGTGGTGATGGGTTCATAACTTCAATGTTGATGACCCTTGTCCGGGGTGAAAGCAGTGGTTGGTCAAAGCGTTTAAAACGACCTGCTAATAAATCTTCAATTGAATTAAATTCAATCACCCCGATTTTCTGATTGAGGCGGGTACGGACTTGTTTTGACAGTTTTGCACCTTCAGTGCCAGACGGCAGACTGCCCGGATCTTTGCTCGCGCCGTAATAGAGATAAAATTTCCCATTAAAGGTCTTGATTAACGGATTATGTACCCCTTGTGCATCAAATGCAGTTGAATCTCCCTGATCTTTTCGTCCTTTCAGAAAGATTTTCAATGGGTGGAAATTCCTGTCGGGAAAATCTGAAACAGCACAGCCAATTTTGGAATAGAGCATCCAGCTGTCGGCAAATGATGGAATATCCGGGCCTGATTCCCATGCAAGATAAAACAGAAAATATTGATCTTTAATCCTGATGGGACTTCCACACCACACAAAGCTGTCGGGTAATTGAAAAACAGAAGCTCCGCTGACGGTTATTTTACCATTTTTATTAACAACCGTAATATCCACAGGTAATGCCTGGTATCGGGTTTCTGTCATGTTGCAGGCTGAAATCAGCTGAAAAAGTATTAGTCCTGCTGCGATATAGAAGAATGACTTCATTGTATTTTGGAATTTTGAATTTGTTTTCTAATCTGATTATTGAATCCTGCCCGGTTCCCGTCTGTTTTTCCCCGGGTTTTTGGTAATCTCGTCACCCAGATCTTCACGGGCATCGTTTGCTATTTTCTCCAGCTCCGTAACTATCTCCGGATTGGATTCTGCCACATTGTACCGTTCCCCAGGATCGCGACGTAAATCGTATAATGCTGACCGGAAACTGAAGTTTTCATTCACTCCTCCTGGCACTCCGTCTTTCCCAGGCTTAAATCCTTCGTAAGTACGTCCGGGATGGGGAAAAACAAGTTTCCAGTCACCATTGCTGACCGCTTCCAGACTGTTTTTACGATAATAGTAATAGAACGATTTTCTCGGATTTGCATTTAGATCACCCTTCATTAAAGAGAGTATATTCACACCGTCGATTTTCTTTTCGGGCAGTGCCGCTCCGGCTATTGCAGCCAGTGTTGGTAATATATCGATCCCCGAAACCAGCTTATTGCAGACAAAGCCTTCTGGTATGGTTCCTTTCCAACACATCAGGCAGGGGACACGTTGTCCCCCTTCGAATGAAGTACCTTTTCCCTCCCTGAGTCCACCAGTACTTCCGGCATGATTACCATAATTAATCCATGGACCATTGTCGGAGGTAAAAATGACCAGGGTATTTTTTTCAAGTTTCAGATCTTTCAATGTCTGAAAAATCTGACCAATACTCCAGTCGATTTCCATCATCACGTCACCATAAAGACCCTGTTTCGACTTTCCTTTAAATTTATCAGATACTGCAAGTGGAACATGTGGAAGCGGATGTGCAAGATATAGAAAGAAGGGTTTTGAATGACTTCTCCGTATAAAGTCAACCGCTCTTTCTGTAAACATTGTAGTAAATTGGGCATTGTCGGGATTGGTAGCTATGACCTGATCCCCCTCAATCAGTGGCAAAGGGGGATAATATTTCCCGGCTGACGGATGATTGGGCCACATATCGTGAGAATAAGGGATTCCAAGATATTCATCAAATCCGTGATGGGTGGGGAGAAACTGCTTCTGAACTCCAAGGTGCCATTTTCCGAAAGCGGCTGTAGCATATCCTCTCTTTTTTAATACCTGGGCGATGGTCTCCTCTTTACTGCTAATTCCCATTTTTGCAGAGTGGTCGATTGCGCCTGCAAAGCCTACCCTGTTAGGATAACACCCTGTCAGTAAGCCTGCCCTGGAGGCACTGCAGACTGCCTGAGGGGAATAATAATGGGAGAAAAACACTCCATGGCTGGCCATACGGTCAATATTCGGGGTGGAATAACCTGTTGCCCCTGTGATGGTCAAGTCGCCATATCCCATATCATCAAGATAAACCAGCACCACGTTGGGCGGTTGGGGTAGTTTTGCTTCTGTGACCAGAGCGCCGGCTATCATAGCTGCAACCATTGCTGTTGAATAGGGAATTATTGATTTCATATTCAATAAATTAATTTAGTGTTTAGTCAATTAACTGATTCTGTATATTTTGAAGCAGATTTGAGTTTTGGATGGTTTATCCCGTATTGTACTGATACTTTCTGAACCACAAGTTTTCCATTCTTCACCCATTGCTCACCCCTTTCCCTGAGGTGCTCAACCATCTTTTTTCTCCAGGTTTTTAATAACTTTTCATTGGTAGATGATAAAGCCAGATCATTAAGTTCACCCGCATCGCTGTTAAGATTAAACAATTGTTCCTGTCCAGTCAATGTAAAATAGATGTACTTGTATTTTCCGTCAGTGAGCGCTACCCATGCATTATCTTTTTCATAGATCTGAGCATGTTCAAGATCAAGCTGGTGCCTCCACTTTTTCCCTCGCAAAATATTGAGCATGCTCATCCCATCCATTACCGATGGTTTTGCAATCCGGGCAGCATCGAGAAAAGTAGGGAATATATCACGCAGTTCTACCAATTCATTTCTGATTTGTCCTCTTTCAATTTTCAATCCTGAATTTTCAGGCCAACGGATAATCATAGGAATACGGGCTGATCCTTCGTATGGCCGGCATTTGCGCCACATGTACTGATCGCCCAACATGTCACCATGATCGGAGGTATAAAGGATAAGTGTATTTTCAAGCTCTCCTCTTGATTTCAGTGCCTCAAGCACCCTGCCCAATTGTTCATCGACGTACGCGAGACTCGCCGAATAGGAACGTCTGGATTCTATGATTTCAGAAGTTGGAAAAACACCGTGAGAGGCATTATTATTCACTGCAACAGTCGTTTTATCAGCACCATATTTGGCTACTGCCCAGGCTCCCACTGAAGGGAGGGGCATTTCCCAGTCCTTGAATTGTTTGTAGCACCTTTCCGGAGGATCGTAAGGCGAATGGGGACGCTGAAAAGATACCTTTAGCAACCAAGGGGAGTTTCCTTTATACGATTTCAGAAAATCAATAGCCATCTCTGCAGTCCAATGGGTTGGATGAAGATACTCTTCGTAAGGAAAACATATTCCACCTCGCTGATCATTGTAATTAAGACCTGAACCGTTGATATCTTTATCTGGTGCATTTTTTTCAAACCAGATGGTGTAGTCACATTTTTCGTGATCTTTCTGTGAAGTATACCACCCCTCTTCCAGCTGGACGGTCTGGTATCCATGCCTGTTTCTCATCGGGGAAAAATGATTTTTCCCTACTGCATGGGTCCTGTATCCGGCTGAAGTAAATATTGCCGGCCCTTCGAAAGGATAATCGGGAATCGGATTATAACCCAGTTGCCCGCTTTGCCACGGACTCATGCCAGTAAGGATACTTGTCCTGGCAGGTAAACAAGATGGCACAGAACTATAAGCCTTTGTAAATAAAACTCCTTCCTTTGCCAGATGGTCAAGGTTAGGGGTTTTCACCCAACCTGCGCCGGCGGCACCGATAAAATCTCCACGATGCTGGTCGCTCATCAGAAAAAGGATGTTCATCCGTTTTGTATTCTTTTCTGGCACTTTTCCATATAGCGGGTTACAAAATTGACTTCCTGACATAAGTCCGATACATCCCAGCAGGAAGATTTTCTGTTTGGAAAGTAAATGCAGGTTTAATTGACTCATTTGTTCAGTTTTTACCATTGTGTAAGGTGAATGATCTGTTGATATTTCCTAATTAATATTTGGCTTCAGGTTCCGTTTCAAAAGTTGTCTTCATTTCATTCAGACTATTTTCAAGCCTTTTTTTCACTGATTTATATTTTGGATTAAGGTAAAGATTTTTCATTTCACCGGGATCATTATTCAGGCTGTACATCTCGTTGAATGAATTTCCTTTTGGATTGTAAAACCTGATCAGTTTGTACTCTTTAGTGCGGATCCCTTCATGTTCAGGAACTTCGAACTGATTAAAATAGTGATAATAAATCGATTCACGCCAGTTTACTGGTTTTTTGCTCTCAATTAACAGTCTGATACTTTTCCCCTGCAGCGTTGAAGGTATACGGGCATTGGAAAAATCGGCAAATGTTGGTGCGAAATCGAGGATTGAAACCATTTCTTTGTTTATAGATCCTGGTTTTGCAATCCCGGGAAAACGGATGATCAGAGGTAATCTCATCGATTCTTCGTACATCCACATCTTATTAAAGAGCCCATGTTCTCCAAGAAAAAAACCGTTGTCTGAAGTATAAACAACTAGTGTATTTTTTGCCAGACCCGATTCGTCAAGGTACCTGAGCAACCTGCCTATATTTTCGTCCAGTGAGGCCACCAGGCGTAAATACCCCTTAAAGAAGGATTGATATGCCCACTTTTTATACGTCTCACGGTCCATACCTTCCGGGACTTTTTCGGTGAAATGGTTGGGGTAGATATGGTCGAGTCTTGAATAGCCTGCATTCTGGTCTTTTAAACCGGGATTTTTTTCTGAATAATCATCATTGAAAGTCTCCGGAAATGGAAGATCTGCGTCTGCAAAAAGCTTTCCATATTTCTCAGGGTATTCGTGTGGTCCATGAGGAGCTTTGTGATGAATCATCAGTAAGAAAGGTTTTCCGGCATTGGTTTTTTTGAGCCAGTCAATGGCCTGGTTTGTTATCACATCGGTTATGTATCCCTCGGCAGGAATACCACCCAGGTTACCATTACTCCAGGGTTGACCTTTCACTTTCATCGGACAATTGAAATATTTACCCTGTCCTGGCAACACACTGTAATAATCAAATCCCTGAGGCTCGGTTTCAAGGTGCCATTTCCCAATCAGGGCAGTCTGGTAACCTGATTGTTGCAGTAACTTCGGAAAAGTTTCCTGCTTTTCATCCAAACGGTCGCCTATTCTTAAAACGCCGTTGAGGCGATTGTATTTCCCGGTGATCAGGGCTGCCCGGCTGGGAGCACATAATGAAATTACATTGAAACAGTTGGTAAACCTAACCCCTTCCTGGGCCAGCCTGTCAATTCCCGGCGTATTAATCAGTGTACTGCCGTAACTGCTGATGGCCTGAATATCATGATCATCAGCCAAAATGAAAATAATATTGGGCCTGCTATCTGCCTGAATTTCAGTTTGACAGTAACTTTTACCGGGCAAAATCGCCAGAAGGATGGCTGGTAAACAGGAAAAGTAAGTTGCGGTTGATTTCATCTTCGGATCCATCTTAAAAACTTTTAACTAGTATATTCAACCCTAAAATTAGTAGTTCTCAATGGTATAACTGATCCCCAGAATATCAAGACTTTTTATTACTGACTGTAACCTGACTTTAAAATCGTTCCAGTCTTTTTTATCATTGTTGGTCCAGGCAACTTCGGCCAAAGCCAGTAAACGGGGAAAAAGCTGACGGTCAATTCGTGGCGGGGTCCTGTCGAGATGCGACCAGAAATTGGCCTGAACTCCAAATACCTTTTCACTTTGTTTCTCTGTAAATCCTGGAGGAACCGGATTAAAGGAGTATACCCTTTCGGTTGATATTTTTTCATAGGTATAATCGAAATAACAGTGTGAAGTCGGTGTCATAATGATATTATTCCCAAGAGCTAATACTTTTTGCGGAACATCTTTCACCCAGCCTCGCCAGTACATCACTGTTGCACTTTTACTTAGACCGCCTTCCATTATTTCATCCCAACCGATTAGTTTCTTTCCTTTGCTGTTCAGATACTTTTCAATCCGTTTAACAAACCAGCTTTGCAGCTCATTTTCATCTTTTAAACCTTCATCAGCCATCCGTTTCTGACATTTCAGGCAGGTTTTCCAATGCATTTTAGGGGCTTCATCTCCCCCAATATGGATATATTCTGAAGGAAACAATGCAGAAACCTCATCCAGCACATTTTCAAGGAACTTAAAAGTTTGCTCATTCCCGGCACAAAACACTTCGTTATGTATTCCGTATCCTTTGGACCATGGATGAATTTTATTGGTATCACCTTTGCATGATAATTGAGGAAAAGCTGCAAATACCTCGGTTGTGTGCCCTGGCATCTCAATTTCAGGGACAATCATAATATTTCGTTGGGCTGCAAATTCAATCAGCTCTCTGATATCATCCTGCGAATAGAATCCCTCGTATTCTTTGGGTTCTTTAAACGATTCATGGAATTTTGAGGAGATGGAGGTTAGTTCAGGATATTTTTTGATCTCCAACCTCCACCCCTGGTCATCGGTTAGGTGCATATGCAGCACATTCATTTTAAAGTGTGACATCGCTTCGAGGTATTTCTTAATCTCCTCTTTAGTGATAAAAGTACGGCTACAGTCGAGCATCACTCCTCGCCATTTAAAACGGGGGAAATCTTCAATTTTCTGACATGGGATTTCCCAGGATACTCCATTTACCTTTGCTTCCCGGAAAATTGGAATAGGCAATAATTGGCGGAGTGTTTGTATTCCCCAAAATATTCCTTTATCACAGAAAGCAGTCAAAGTAATCTTATCCGAAGTGATCTCCAGCTTATAACCCTCTTCCCCAGGGTTATCAAGGGATTTGTCAAATTTGAATTCGATTACATTTTTTCCACCCGATTTTGGATTAACTGCCAAATCATACCCAAGGGCGGGTTCAAGATAGCCCTTTAGTTGTTTTACCCTGGTTAACAAATCTTTTGGGGCTTTAATAGAAGTTGCAGGGGTAATTTTAAATACTCCCTGAGCTGGTTCCATTTTCTGTGGTTTCGGGATTACCGTTGCAGTAGTTTGTCCGTTTACCAATGCCGGCATAACAAAAATAAGAAAAAGAAAAATTATTATCCTGGTATTCATGGTCCTGGCAATTTAAGTTTATTCAGTGGAATCTGAATTCCTAAAATTAGGAAAAATAATCATAAGAGTAATAAAACTAAGGGACACCCCGAAAGGCATCCCTTATAAACCTTATGCGTAAGATTTGAAAAATATTGCCATCCCGGATTTTGGGTCAACTTCGGATTAAGTGTGATTTCATTTGTAGGAATGCAATCCAGATAATCTCGCCCTTCCAGAAATTGATAGCCATTTACAATGATGGTTTTAAATGGGTCAACCAGATTGTTGACGTCAATAGGTACAACCAGATTTGCTGCAAATTCTGATTTCAGGAAAGGGAATCCTATGGGACGCTTGGCTTTGAATAAGTTATGCGCTCTCCATCGTCTCCAGTCATCAAAACGGTACCCCTCGCAGGCAAGTTCAACGGCTCTTTCCCTGCGAATCTCCTGTAGCTCATCGGATATTGGATATCCAAAGTCGGCATAATTGGACCTGTCTGGATCAGTAACTACTTTGAAATCTGGCATATCTGCTCTTTTGCGCAGCAGATTGATAGAAGAGGCGTAATCAACAGGCTGCCCAAGTTCTGCCTGGGCTTCGGCATAATTTAACAAGGCCTCAGCATACCGGAAAATAACCGAACCAGTCTCACATGCAGTACTAAATCCCTGCGCTCCTCCGGCTGTTGGATCTGTTGGATCGGCTCCCTTACGCAATTGGAATCCTGTATGATTTTTCACCTCTCCTGATTTATCCAGATATGGTTTGGTAAACAACACCCATCCACCTGCGTTATCCCACATCACCTGACCGGGAGTCCAGATTACCTGTGCAAGCCTTGGATCACAATCCACTGCTATTTTACTCAGGAATGGGGTACCGGGAGTCAGCTTGGCAACACCGGAATAGTCGTATGGATTTCCATCCTTACCCAAATAATTTTTAATCATCTCAAGGGTAATGCTGATTTGAGAAGTAGCACTTGTCACATACTGCTGGAAATTATGAGAATAAGTAGTCTGGGTCTTGTCAAATTTCGCCCATAAAACCACTTCTGTCACGGATGCCAGTTTGGTCTGTGAAAATAGTGCATTGTAATCATTAGCCGGATTTCCCGTAATGTAAATCCCGACCTTGTATTTACCGTTGGTCATTAATTCTTTTGCTGCATTAACGGCAGCCTGAAAGTATTTGGAAGGAGTAGCACCAGTTGTACCAAAAAGAGTCCCAGCATGATATTTTTGCCAGCTTCCCTCAAACAGAGCAACTCTTGATTTGAAGATCTGTGCCGCTTCCTTGCTCAGCCTGTTGCTTCTTCCATATGCATCTTTAAGATATTTAAGTTGTTCTATTGCTTTGTCAAGGTGCTATAAAATGGAATCAACCACCTGTGTTCTTGGAGTCCGGGCATTGTAGAGCTCGGGTGAAGTCATTTGCAGGGAGTTTGTAAACCAGGGGACATCTCCGTAAGCCCTGACCAGGTCGTAATAAAACCATGCTTTGAAGAAATGGGCTTCACCAATAAAATGGGAGAGATTTTCAGGTTTATCGATTACTTTACCATAATTTTCAAAAAATATATTCACGGAACGGATGTTTGTCCAGGTCCAGGTTCCTCCTGACTGTACCACGCTGATTGTCGTATGCTGGAGTGTTCCTTTGGGTATTAAAAATCGGGTGTTGGACGAAAATTTAAACCATTTCATCAGATTGGCCTCAAGTTTTGCCACCGTATTGTATCGGCGGTAATTATCGGTTCCGACAAGCAGAATACCACCGTCATAGATCTCACCTGCCAAAGCATAATAAGAGATCGCCTTTGTACCTCCGCTGAGGTTTACATCTTATTTCCTGAGAATCCAAAACACACCTATCAAAAGAATAAGCAAAGTTTTGAATTTAGTAATTTTGGTGCTTTATTAGATATTGAAGTAGCTAAAATTAATATGAACTGCTTGAAATTTTATTTATAAAAAAATAAGTATATTTGATTAACCAATTAAAGATCAATTTAACTCAGTAACCAAAGTCTGAAACTAAAACAATACATATGGAACCAAAGGTATTTTTAATATGGACCTGTTCATTTATTTTTGCCGCAACCGGAGTCATAACATTGCTTGGCCTGATTAAAATCATTAAAATAGAGAAGACCTACCTAAATAAGTTATTTACTACATTAATACTTGAGATTGTAGCTATTGGTGTACTTGCATTTAGTAATGGCATTAAAAATAATGCTGCAGAACAACTTAGTCCCAATAATGACAATAAAGCATGGCTTGTAACAACGAAAATACAATTTTACGATAAAAATGGCCGGTTAAAACCTAATCAGGCTAAACTTGTTCAGGATATAAATGTCAATCAAATCAGTCCATCAATTATTGTTGTTAAAAATGAAAAAAGAGTACAATTCAGAGTAATAGGAACTGATAAAACAGGCAGAGATATTAATCTGACAATTAGTGATTCAAAACATATATTCAGTGATTTCCCGTACAATTTAAAAAGTGATTCAATTATCAATATAAATAAAGTTGATGGCGAAATACTTTTACCCACGATAAATCTATACGAACCAGATACAGTCTATTCTTCGAGTAAAAAATCTTTAAATTCGACGACAAATGGGCCTAAAACTGAAATTCCATAAGTTCTTAATAATTGGCTTACTATTTTGTTTAACCCATCATAATGCCAATTGTCAATATTCGGGCACTAATCTGCGCGGACAAATTCAATATTATAATCAGTATTATAACCGTTATTTTCCGTTGTCAGGCGCAGTTGTTGACTTATATTATTGCCCTGCTCCTAATCAGTATATTTTGGTCACTCAAACAATGACTAGCGAATATGGATTTTACTATTTTTATGCGATCCGACCCGGAAACTTCTATATTCAGGTAAACAGAATCAGGAATTATCAGATAACTGTTATAATGATTCGCTACTTCAATAATCAGTACAATTACAATCAATTTCAGGATATTCCAATCCTCTATTTTTAAGTAAAAATAGTCAACGAAATTTTATTGGATGTCACCTTCCTGAATCTCATCTTTATTTGAATAACGCTTTGGAAATAAAGGTCTTTACAATTTAATATTACAGTGCTCTGCACCTATGTTCCAGGAAAATATTCGTGCTACAAATATTTGTAGGTCAATATTGGTAATGGTATTTTTTTAAGGTGCAGAGCACCGAAACATGCATTTGAAGTTAGCAAATGTCGCCTTCTATCGTTGGGATTTTAGTGCAATACAGAGTCAAGAATCGACTGAAGTTCCCCATTATCAGCTCCCCCACGGTGAATAATCACTGAATAGTTGAGAATTAAAGGTTTAGATTTGAGAATCTCTACGGTTCTGTTTCCTGGCCATGCACAATTCTGCATACTCCTCTCCTTACGGATAATCCATTTCTCAGGAAAATCGGGGTTGGAAAGGTGACAAACCATCATTATACCTGCCATTTTGCCATCTTTCCCCACCGGGCCCGAAATATCCATTTCCGGACCAGCTGTAACTGCAAGATTCTGAGGAATAACCTCTTCCCCACTACTGGTGAATTTCATTCCCTGGACCAAAGGAATTCTCACCGAAAAGCCGCTGTACCCTTTTTCATCCTCCGAGCCACCTATCCTGATTCCGTTTTCAAGCGCATTGAGCTCAATCCGGAAATCAATGCGCCTGCAACCACTTACTACCGGGAAGGTAGCTATTTTTGTATTCTCAAGAATAACAGCACTCTGAACCCCATTTTTAAGCCAACGGGGGCTCTTCCAAAGCACCTTTACAGAGAGGATACCAGTTGAATGCTCTCCCTTATTAAAACTCATTTCTGTAACTTCCTGGGAGAAATTCTCACACATCCAGGGATCGCCAATCCGGACATTATCGCACCACAGCTGATGCCAAGTCCAGAATATTCCGCGATGGTGAAAATGATCGGCTGGAAAATCCTCGGTCAGAATTTCCCCGTCAAGTCCGAATACCGGATGGAGGTAATTCGATCTAGAGTATTTCCCATTGAGCGATTTGGAGACTTTCTGATAGAAGAACACCTTCTGACTGCCATCTTTGATCCATGCCCCGTCTTTTGTAGTCTCCATTGCAATCGGCTGGGATCTGAGGGTAGAAGCTGCGGTAAAAACTACAAAAAGGAGAAGAAATTTAATAAACATAGTCGTTTAGATTAATTCCGGCGATCATTCGCCACCTAAACCAAAAAGCCATAAAATAAGTGAGGTTGTATCAAATGTAAAAAATTTAACCGCTGAGAACCGCTGAGGGCAACCGCAGAGGACCGCGAAGCACCAAATAACAACATAATAACTCTGCGTCACTTTGCGCCTTCTTTGCGTTTCTCGGCGGTAAAAAGACTTTTGATACAGCCTCACTGAAAAAATTCTGTAAAATATCAAAATTAATATTTGAACACCTTTCCTCCGGCCATTACCTGCTGGGTCTTCTCGTCAAAGGTAGCCTTCTGGCCAGTCCGAAGCGCTGCAGTGGTCATGATCGTTGCAATTGAATGGCTGTATCCGGCATCAACAGGTGCATTGGTCTTTGGATTATTGGCCCTGACACAATCCATCCAGTTTTTCATATGGGCATTCGTCAATGGATCGGCACCGGTATTTGAGTTGGTTTCAACCCTCTCCTGCGGCAATTCAAAGCTGGGCAACAAATTTGCTTTCATCCCCATCTCATTAGCATACTTTTCGGTAAGACCACCTTCTGAAGTGACTTTATTCGTGTCGAGATCGAGCTTTCCACCATTGGAGAAATACCACTCTTTCGTACCACCCGAATCATTGGTCTGACGTGAAGAATAAATCACCTGAAAACCTTCCTCCATGTTGTCTAATGGGCCATAATCGAAAACTGCCGTCATGGTATCGAAATTCCTGCGGCCATCTTTCCATACATAAACGCCGCCATTTGCAGCAACCGAACGCGGATGAGGCAGGTGAGAGAACCAATGAACGGTATCGATCTGGTGCGCCATCCACTGTCCCGGAATACCCGAGGAATAAGGCCAGAAAAGTCTAAACTCCAAATATTTCCGTGGGTCCCATTTCTCATAAGGACGATTAAGTAAAAACCGTTTCCAGTCTGTATCCGATTCCTTAATTGAGGCCACCTCTTTTGGACGCCGCCAGCGACCTGGTTGATTTACATTCCAGGTCATTTCAACAGCACAAATCTTACCAAACTTACCTGCCTGAATGTAATCGTGTGCCGCCTGATAATTAGGTCCTGAACGGCGTTGAGAACCGATCTGCACAACCTTACCACTATCTTTTACTGCCTTTTTCGCAAAGATGGCATCATCCATGCACTCTGCAAATGGTTTTTCGCAGTAAACATTCATTCCTGCCTGAACCGATTGTCCGCAAAGCATTGCATGCTGAAAGTCTGCCGTCGAAATTATCGCGGCATCCAATTTCATACCGTAAAACTCATCGGTATTCCTTGCCTCAAGCGGAGTAGTCCCATTTTGTTTTTTAACCCATTCAAGGCCGTCATGCCGGCGTTTGTTCCAAATATCACAAACAGCAGCAAATTCAAAATTCATCTCCTTGGCATATTTCTGAAATGCCTTTCCCAAAGTACTCTCAAAACGATTTGAAAAACCGAGTATACCCACCCGAACACGATCATTTGCGCCAATGATCCGGCCATAGCTTTTGGCGCTCATTGCCATCCCGCCAAGGGTCAATCCGGCAGCTCCAACTACCGATTTCTGAATAAATTCTCTTCTGTCAGACATATTAATTAATTTTTAAAATTAAAGTTTGGGTTCCCATCCCTTTTCATATTCACGTCCCCACAATTTCATCCCATCCTTGTCAAGAATATGACCATCATTTGAATTCACATTAAAAGATTTGCCAATACGATACGAAATATTTGCATAATGGCACATCATCTGACTTACAGCTCCCTGTTCGATCGGAGAATTAAGTTTGGTCTCTTTGCCCCTAATCACATTAAAGAAGTTCTGAATATGGGTATCGGTCATATCACCGCCGCCACCCAGAGCAGTTCCAGCCTCAATCTTCGCTGATTTGCTGCTTTTAACCAGTTTCCCCTGACGATCGAACAATTTGTACCCACCGCGATCGACAAAAACGGAACCTTCAGTTCCATAAATGATGGTCCCTCGGTCGGCACCATAGGTAAGCATCCCGTTCCTACTTTTACCGTCCCATTTAATAATTTTATTTCCCGGAAACCGGAAAGTTGCATCCATCGTGTCGTAAACCACCCATCCATCATCAGGGAAATGACGCTTGGCAGCCTCACAATCGACATGTTCAGGATACTCAACCTCTAAAGCCCAACGTGCAATATCAAGTTCGTGAGTTGCATTATTGCCCGTTTCGGCAGTTCCCCAATGCCAGCCATACCAATGCCAGTTGTAATCCCAAATATCGTGCATATATTCCACCCGAGGTGCAGGACCCTGAAAAAGATCCCAGTCGAGCCCTTCGGGTACAGGAGCCTTTTTTGGAACAGGTGATTCCCCACGGGAATTGGAATAAAAGGCAACAGCTTTGAAAGCTTTTCCAATCACCCCTTTATGTATCTGGGATATGATATCAATCGACTCAGGTGCAGACCGTTGCTGATTTCCCATCTGGACCACTTTCCCGTATTTTTTCTGAAAACCAACCAGTAATTCCCCTTCCCGCGGATTATGGCTACATGGTTTCTCGATATAAACATTTTTTCCAGCTTCCATTGCCATCCAGGTACCTGGAGCATGCCAATGGTCAGGTGTTGCATTAAAAATTGCATCAACCTGTTTATCAGCAAATACATCACGTATATCATTGATCAGTGTCGCTTTTCCTTCAACTTTTCCCTGCAGATCCCTCCCTACCTTTTCACGCTGTCGTTTCATTACATCACAGATATAGACCAGATTTACATTGTTATTCTTATCCTTCAACGCATTATAATAACTACTTACGCGACGTCCGCAGCCCATCAGCGCTACATTAATCCGGTCGTTCGAGCCGATAATTCTTCCATAACTACTGGCGCTAAACGACATTCCGCCAATCGTTAATCCAACAGCTCCTGCGGCCGATTTCTGTAAAAATGCTCTTCTGTTTGACATTGACTTAATCTTATAAGGTTTAAAATTGAAGTGTTGATACTTTTCCGTGTACGATAACGCCACGAAGATAAATAAAAACAGGAACAGAGAGAAGATGTTTTACAACATTAAATCTTTTCAATTTCAACCCAGAAAGGGAATATTCTTTTGGAACCAAGGGTATAGTAAGGGATGAAATCACATTCCATCTTATCGAGATGGACATTGCTCATTTCAACAAAATCCGTTTCCGGCTTTTTGATAGTCATCTGGTGGATTACCGTTCTTGTCCGAAGGCACATCTGTCCATTACCTTTTACCGGTTTGATAAATTTAAACCTGATGTTGTAATTTCCCTCGGCTATGCTGACTTTCCACAATCCATAAATCTCCTCCTGCGACCATATTCCAGGTAAACCATCGGCATCGTTTCTGTTCAGGATAACCGGATTTTCATGTTCGTCACCTATTACGATACGCTGAGGATTAACAAGATTATCTGAACTTATAAGCTCTTTTGTTACTTGTTCGAGTTCGGTTTTCAATTCTTCGGCAACTGATAACTTTGAACTAACGATATTCAGTTGCTCGTAAGGATCGTTTTTGATGTCGAATAATTCAAATTCAGATATTTTTGAATTATATCCTGTATGTCCGATCAATTTATACTTACCTTGTTGGAGGGCAATGTTGTTATAAAATTCGGGGAATCCTCTGGACCAGTAAAAAAACAACGAACGGTTTTCCCATGTAACAGGCTCACCATTGATAACAGGAAGGAGGTCTTTCCCGTCAATTATTCTCCCTTTGGGAATTTCTGCATGACATAAATGAGCAATGGTCGGTAAAACATCAATGTGTGCGGCAACCGTTTCAATCTCCTGATCACCCTTAAACATGGCGGGATATCTCAGGTAAAACGGGACCCTCACCCCTCCTCGGTAAACGCTCCCTTTCAGTCCGTTCATCCCGGCATTATATCTTTTCTGCTCTGGTCCGTTGTCGGTCATAAAGATGATAATTGTGTTTTTTTCAAGATTTAAATCAGCAATTTTTTTAAGCACTTTACCAATGTTATCGTCTATATTGTTAACCATTGCATAAACTTTTCTGGCAACTTCCTTTTCGCCCTCACTCATAATTGGGAAAGGCCTCTTATCATTTTCAAATCCCGATGAAGGATCACTATTTTTATATTTTTGATAGTAGCGATCAGGAACCTGCAAAGGTGCATGGGGTGCGTTGAATGCGAGATAGCAGAAAAAAGGGGAATTCCGGTTATTTTCTATAAATCTGATAGCGTTCTCAGCGAAAATATCCGAGCAATAACCTTTGTAAGCCTCCTGCCTTGTATTATGCCAAAGGATAGGATTGAAATAACTGCTATCCTTTTTACCATAGGTAGCAATATCACCAACCTGCCCCATTCCACCGGCAAGATGGATTAATGATTCATCAAAGCCCTGATCTGTTGGTCTGCATGGATAATTATCACCCAGATGCCATTTCCCGAAAATACCAGTTTTATAATTGGCCGTCTTCAGCATTTCAGCAATGGTGACTTCACTTGTTGCCATTATCGCACCACCGTTATAGGTATCCCTGATTCCGGTTCGTAAAGAGTACCTTCCTGTCATCAAACTCGACCTTGTTGGTGCACAGACCGGAGAGACATAAAAATTATTGAAACGGATGCTCTCTCTGGCAAATTTATCGATAACAGGGGTTTTAACAATTGGATTACCTGTAAAACCCAGATCCCCGTATCCCTGATCATCGGTAAGGATCAATACAACATTCGGATGTTGTACTACCTGGGAAAAACCCGTTGAAACGGCCGCCAACACAAGTGAAGCAACTCCTATTTTGCGAATATTTTTCATAGCCTACTGATTAACTTATCTGGTAAAAATAGCCAATTTTCAATAAAAAAAGCTTTAAGTAAGCAGCAAAATTGCGACTCACTTAAAGCTTTTATCAATTGGATTGCTACGCTCTAATTAAAAATCGAGCCAGAAACTATTTTCTTCGTATTCGGCAACTACCAGTGCATTGTTTGAATAATGGAAAGCATTCAGGAGTGTTGCAATCTCCTGCTTTAAAACAATCAATGTATTATCTATAAGATCTTTACGAAAACCCTTCTCTTCAAGATACAAAACGATATCCATCGAAACAATCCGGCTGATTACCTGCCCGAATTCGACAAACTTCCGCTGAGCAAACGGAGTGTTTAAGTCAAAATTAATCATCTCATGGAGTCGGTCGGCAGCACGGGTAGTATATCCTTTCAGAAACTGATAAAGACTCTTCTCTTTTGCTGTTTTCATCATCTTGAGAACAGACTCAGCAATCTGGTTATACAAAATATCGTTTGACCCTTCAAAAATCTGGAACGGGCGGCTGTCAACAACTGACCTTCCTGCGATGTGATTTAGCTTGTACCCCTTTGCTCCGACTAACTGAAGCAGCGACTGGGCCGATTCCTGCATAAGGTCAGAGGTGACACTTTTGGTGATGTTGGCTTCCAGTCCAAGTGTCGATAAATCGTTTTCAACACCCGCCATCTCTCCCGATTTAAGACAAAAAGCCGAGCATATCGTAAAATTGGCCTGTAACCTCGAGAGGCGGTGTTGCACCTGATCATAATTGAACAGGTTTTTATTGCTAACAAGGCGTGACTGAGTATGATTTATCGCCTCATCAAGGATCCGTTTGATGAACCCAAGTCCCATTCCGGGAAACTGAAAACGGCTCCGGTGAAGCAGATCGAGCAACATCTGGATTCCGTTAGTAGCAGGAATTAGCTTTTGCTCTTCTGGGATATAAACATCGAGATGATTTCTTCCGTAAGGAATCTGGTATAATCCAAGATTTTCGAAATACTCTTCCACCACAATGTTTTGATTTGGGGCGTGAACATCACAGACAAACATATCGATGTCGCGCATTAAACTTCCCGATTCGGCTTTTCGGCGTGCAGTGAGCAACCAGAAATCGGCCATACCGGTAAGACCTGCCCAATGTTTTTTACCCTGAAGATGAAATACGCCATCTTTTTCTGTAAACGAAGTGTTCATATTCAATGCATCGCTGCCAAAATCGGGTTCGGTAATCATCAAACCACCCATAGTGCTGTTATTCAGAAATTTTTCAAAGACCTTTGCCTTAGCAGATTCCTGACCATATTTCGCAACAGGTTGAATAAAAAGGGCATTGTTAATTCCAAGCGTAAGTGACAGGGCAAGCGATTCGTACGAAGCAGCAGATACGAAAGCAATATTTTCCTTCACATTACCTCCAAATCCTCCGTATTTAGTTGGTATACAAAGCGCAAGTGGATTTCCTGACATCAACTCCGTTAAGACAGCCGGTGGCAAACCCCGTGTACTACAGAATTGATCAATCTTATCCTCTTCATGAAACGCCCGTTTCATACTTGCTTTGAAATTCTCCAGCATTTGCCGGAAAGTCTGTTCGAAAGATTGTGAATCAATGGATTGATGTTCTTTTGATTGTTGTTGCAACATTTTTACATTTGGTTTTATTGAATGATATTACAATTATGCCCTATAAATTCAAAAAATTAACAATTCCAATTCACTTTTGTTTAATCTGAGGATATTAAAGATTTCATCAAAAAAATCTCATTCATTATGATCATTGCTGAAAATTAATCTTGCAAAGCCTTATTTAATCCTAATTTTGTTCCCCTAAACTTTTAAAAGATTGAGAGGACAAAATGACAGTCATGATTTTATTTTATGGATTCCTTTTTGGTGCGATATTACAAAGCGCTAAACTAAACCGTTATGATACCATCAGTGGTATGGCCACACTTGAAAACTACAAAGTTGCGAAGGCTATCGCCCTGGCCATTGGTGTAGGTGTAATTCTGTTGAACATTGAAATCGGGCTGGGCTTTGCATCCTATCATGCAAAACCGTTGATTTTGGGCGGCATTGTATTGGGTGGATTGATTTTTGGCGCTGGAATGGCCATTCTGGGATATTGTCCGGGCACCATGATCATTTCGCTTGGTGAAGGTTCACTTGACGCAGTTGCCGGCTTGATAGGTGCTCTGGCAGGCGGGTTGGTTTATACAATTATTCTTCCCGCAATTGGCGGTTTACTTGGATCTGATTTGGGAACAATTACACTTTATTCCCTGGCAGGCTCAACTCCTCCCCTGTTTTACACTCTTGTATTTCTGTTCGGAGCGATGTTTATTGCCATCGCTTTTGTGGTACATAAAATTGAAAAAGTTAAGGATCGGACCTGGATCTTTGCCGGGATAGCACTTGCGGTTCTAAATTGCATTGTCTTTCTGAAAATAGGGATGGACCGGCAACTCGGAGCATCTACAGCCTATCCTTACCTCGCAAATCTGATTTCAGGAAATACGAATAATGAGTATTTTACAAAGAGCATTAAAGCAGGAAGCTGGGAATTGATTTTTCTTGGCGGGACACTTATTTCAGGATTAGTGATCTCCCTGTTAAGAAAAGATTTCAAAATAAAACTGATTCACAGCAATTGGGAGCGTTACAAAGGGAACAGTGCCGGTCGAAGAATTATCTGGGCCATGTTCGGTGGGTTTATCCTTATTTTTGGAGCAAGAATGGCGGGAGGATGCACAAGTGGACATGTCATATCTGGAGGAATGCAACTCTCGGTAAGCAGTCTTATTTTTGCATTTTTCGTTTTTGCCGGGTTATTGATTACTGGAAAGTTCTTTTATAGAAAGCGGTAACAGGAAGCAGCTCTATCACTCAATTGGTAAATGACTTGAGCCGGAGTTTAGACTGTAGGAGTTTAGACAATAATTATTAATTAATCAGGATTCACCATAATCATGATTAATTGCTGGTTTCGGGATAATCCATTCAAATTCAGCTGTCTTGCATGTAAATATCGTGTAATTCCTGATTCTAAATGATCGTTAATCTGATTGAAATCGGGAAGATTCATAGAATAACGATTTTAAGAACTCATTACAGTTAAAAGTAGTATCTTTACATTTCGGATATTTTGGCAAATTTCTTCTGGCACAATAATTGAAAGATTAAGTTTATCATTTACTAATTTAAAAATGAAAATTATGAGAAGACTATTTTTTGCATTTGTACTGATCATTTCCGCATTTACTGCTAGTGCTCAATTTTCGAAACATGCTATTGGACTAAGATTAGGCGGAGGTGACGGATATGGAACAGAGATTTCTTACCAACAAGGGCTTACTGATATCAATCGCCTTGAGTTAGATTTGGGCATGCATTCAGGCAATCATTATAATGCCTGGAGCTTAGCCGGTATTTATCAATGGGTATGGAAAATTGATGGCGGATTTAACTGGTATGCCGGGGCTGGTGCGAGAATCGGATCGTGGTCATGGGATAATACTTATTCGGGAAACGATAGCGGAGGTCTCTTCCTTGCGGCGGCAGGAAATATCGGGATTGAATATTCTTTTCCGGTCGGAATTCAGATTGGGTTAGATGCCAGACCTGAGCTTGGAATAATCAGTCATGCCAATAACAATATCGCGTTTAGTGTGCGGTATAAATTTTAAATGAAAAATTGTTTGAATATTAAAATGGCTGCATTTTTTGCAGCCATTTACATTAATTTAATCAATTCATCTACAACATGCTGTGTTCCTTCGGCTATTTGAAGGATATGGGCATCAAGCATGTAGCAAGGTGAAGTTACCAATTTATATTTTGGATCAACAATCACCTCAGCATGATTAGTCCGATGGTGAATACCTCCCATTTTCTCAATGTTTTTTGCTGTTTCGGGGTCGTTCCCAATCGTCACCACTGCGCCAGGAAGAATTTTAACGATCAATGCCGGGGCAATACACATCGCACCGATTGGAATCTTAGCCTCAACAGAGGCAATCACCGCGAGTTCGACTTCGGGATCCACAGTACAATCGCTCCCTTCAAAAGCAAAGCTGCACAGATTCTTGGCCACTCCAAAGCCCCCGGGAAAGATTACGGCATCAAATTTTTCCGGTTCATAAAGGAAAAGTGGCTTGATTTTTCCTCTTGTAATCCTGGCCGATTCAACCAGAACATTACGTTCTTCCTTCATAGGTTTACCAGTCACATGATTGATTACCTGTGCCTGATCCTTATCGGGAGCAAAACATTCATAACTTCCGCCAGCTTTGGCGATTGCCAGTAGTGTCAGGGTGGCCTCATGGATTTCCGCTCCATCAAATACTCCGCATCCGGCGAGTATTACTGCAAATCGTTTTTGGTTATTCATAGGTTTTTCTTTTAGTTAATATGGAGATTTTCCCTTTCCGATGGATATATGTTGCTGACAACTTCCTTCCACTGGCTAAAGATGAAATAATAGATTAATTAAAAGCAGTTAAGACTAATTAGATTGGGTATCGTAAATTA
>Ga0118677_10002706_pt1 | contig 35048 bp, 38 predicted proteins | sample AliMusrvi5mmetaG_FD_86154 | JGI IMG/M metagenome (GOLD analysis project Ga0118677, IMG submission 86154)
ACGGTATGCCTCGCTTGAAAAGACTGCCTATGGTCTTGGATTTGCCTCAGGACTGGCAGCCGAAGCAACCTTGTTGTTTGCCCTGATCAAACCAGGAGATCATGTAATTGGCTTCGACGATCTTTATGGAGGAACCAAGAGGTTGTTTCACCTATGGGAAGAGAATGTCAAGCTGGAGGTGAGTCTCGTAGATGCCACGAATCCTTCTGTGGTAGAGGCTGCTATCCGGCCCGAAACCAGGTTGATCTGGCTGGAATCTCCTACCAACCCCGCCCTTGAAGTCGCGGATATGCCCACCCTGATCGCGGCGGCTAAATCGCAGAACATTGGCGTTGCGGTCGACAACACCTTCGCCACACCGCTGGTGCAGCAACCTTTGTTGATGGGTGCAGATGTCGTCGTGCATTCTCTGACGAAATATGTCTCTGGACATAGCGATGTCATTCTGGGTTCAATCTCAACTCAGGACCAAGCGCTCTATCAACGTCTGGCAGATGTACGGAAGATTAACGGCGCGATTCCTGGCCCCTTTGAAGTCTGGTTGGCGCTTCGCGGATTACGTACTTTGGGCGTTCGCATGGAGCGCGCCCAGAAAAACGCCTTAGAGATTGCAACTCGACTCTCTCTGCATCCAGCGGTAGATCGCGTTCGCTATCCGGGATTGCCCACCGATCCCCATCACGAAATCGCAAAGAGCTTTATGAAGGGCTTTGGCGCCATCATCTCCTTTGACCATGCTGGGGGAGCCGAGGCCGCAGATCGGGCCTGTGCCGCTTCACGATTAGTAGCGCATGCCACTTCACTCGGCGGGGTCGAATCCCTGTGGGAGCGGCGCCACCGCTGGAGCACTGAAAGCCCCACTATTCCTACAAACCTGATCCGACTCTCGGTGGGTATCGAGGATCTTGAGGATCTCTGGAGCGATATTAATAGCGCTCTTCTCGGCTCGCTCTAAGGCTCTTTCCAGCGAGTAACAAGGTTGAGAGTGTAGATTCACCCCATGTTCAAAGCCATTCGCCGCATTGTTGGATTCTTTACAGTCCTCGTGGTGATCTTTGGTGCGCTGAAGTCGGTCTTCTCGTGGTTAGCAAATAGCGAGCATGGTACCCATGAAGTATTTGCTGACGATGAAGAGTCCGAACGCCAGTTCTAGGCGTAATCAAAATTATGAGCGATAACTTGAATAATAACGTCGTGCCTGAGGGTAGCGACGATGAATACATTGCCGGAAGTTGCAACATTGGTATTCGTGAAGTGCGCCGTCGCCAACTAGTTGGTGGAATTGGTTTATTCCTTACGCTCTCCACTGTCTTTGGTTTCTACCGCCAGCACACATCGCATTTGGCGCGTTTAAGTACTTTCCTGCCCGCTCTTGTAATGTCAATCGGTTATTTACAAGCCCGCAAGAAGTTCTGCTTGGCCTTCGGACTATCCGGTCTCTTTAATTTTGGAAAGTTAGGATCGACCAAGCGGGTAATCTCTGAGGAAGACCGCAGGATCGATCGCCAAGCAGCGATTCGTTTATTGTTTCAAGCTGCAGCCTTGGCAGCGGCCGTTACTGCTCTAGTTTTTCTCTTGCCAATTGGAACGAAGTAGCCTAAACACTCCGATTCAACCCACAACTCTGGGTAAGATATAAACATGAGTCAAACTCCTAAGACGTTACATATTGTCTTAAATGGAGTAACCGAAGATTCCCGAGTTCTCAAATGTGCCTGGTCACTTAGTAATGCGGGTTGGGATGTTTTAGTTGTTGGCTCTTCGCCCTCTGGCGAGGCTGACGAACTCACTATCGGATATGCCCGAATTATTCGTTTGCCGCTCAAGCTCGTTATCAGGAAAGAGAATATTCCCTGGGTATTGCGCATGCTGTTTAAGAACGAAACGCTGCTGTGGCTCATTGCTGGAGTCCTACGTAGATTGCGTAGATATCGACGTAAACTCACGGAAAAAATAGGCGTTAAGCGCGAAGTTGTAGTCCCGAATTTACATCGTTCGGTTAAATTAATTACACCGGTTGCCATGGGCTTTGACCCAGATATCGTCCATGCCCATGACTACACAGCGCTGCCAATCGCTGCTGCGATCGTGGAGATGTTGCAAAAAGCTGGTCGCCCTGCCCAACTTATTTATGACGCGCACGAGTATGTGCCAGGAGTCGCGCACCTCACCAAACCAATGGCCGCTCTTTATACAAAGATTGAAAGGAAATATTCGAGTGGTGCGGCTGCAGTACTCTCGGTGAGCGAACCGATGAACGATCTTTTGATTGAACAGCTGAAAGTAACCAGGCGGCCAACGATTGTTGCCAATGATCCACTCGTCGAGGGACAGCAGCCATCGAAACGACATCTTCGCACTGACATTGGGGTGGAAGCGGACGTTCCACTGATGGTTTACTCAGGAGCAGTTGCTCCACAGCGCGGAATTCAGACGGCGCTAGCTGCGCTGCGGCAGCTCGATGGAGTGCATTTAGCTCTGATTGCCAATCCAAAGAATAAGACGGAAATGGATTTGGTAGCCAGTTCTCCAGAACTGGCAGATCGCTTCCATATTGTCACTTACGTCCCGAACTCCGAATTGGTCTCATACCTCTCTGGAGCAGATATTGGGCTAATTCCCATCTTGCATCGCCTGAATCATGAGATTTCACTGATCACGAAATTTGGTGAATACATGCAGGCCTTGCTGCCGATACTAGTGAGCGATGTAAAGACTATGTCAGCCGAAGTCAAGAAGTTGGGTAATGGCGAAGTATTCATTGCTGAAGATGTGAATGATTTCGTCAGGGCAGCCAAGCTGGTTCTAGCAGATCCTGCCAAATACCGAGCTGCTTATACCGAGCAAGTTCTTTCGGAGCGTTCGTGGGAGCGTCAAGCTGAGATCTTGTTGGACACTTACAATCAAATCGCCAGCGCAACTCCAACCGCGCAGCCACATAAGCCTTTTGTGGTGAGCAAGCCTAAGTTGTTAGAAGAGAGCGTTTAAGCGCCTGCACCAATGACGCGGAATGAAACCCCTGCGAAATTCTTCGGATCTATGGTGCGACGTCCATCGACGACAGCTTGTACTCCAGGGAAATCGGATTTGGTGAGGGACTTATATTCTTTGTGATCCGCTTGCAGAATTACTGCATCCACGCTTTGGCCGATTGCATATGGTTCAAATCCCAATCCAACAATCTCTTCATCGTCATACATAGGGTCTTGGACTACTACAACTGCACCGCGAGACTTGAGCGCAGTTACAACACCAAATACTCCAGAGAAGGCCGACTCTTTAACGCCGCCACGGTAAGAAATTCCTAGAACCACAACGCGTTTGCCGGTGAGATCTCCTAAATTATCGGCTAATAATTTGACGGCATGCGCTGGCATTGCCGCATTAGCCTCACGAGCAGAGCGGACAACGGTCGCCTCTGGATCGTTCCACAAGTAAAAGCGGGGATAAATCGGAATGCAATGTCCGCCGACGGCGATACCAGGCTGGTGAATGTGGCTGTAAGGCTGTGAATTAGATGCTGCGATTACCTTGGCGATATCAATATTGGCGCCCTCAGCAAAGATTGCGAATTGGTTGGCAAGGGCGATATTTACATCTCGATATGTGGTTTCGGCTAATTTTGCCATCTCACTTGCCTCGCAAGTGCCAAGGTCCCATACCCCGTTCTTATCTATAAGGTCAGGGCGATCATCAAAGTCGAGGACAGCTTTATAAAATTTGATACCGGCAGATGTGCTCGTCTCATCAATTCCACCCACGAGCTTTGGGTATTTGCGCAAATCTGCAAAGACGCGTCCAGTAAGTACACGTTCGGGGGAGAAGACGAGGTGGAAATCCACACCTGCTTTAAGACCAGATCCTGCCTCTAGAGCAGGTGCGAAGCGATTACGAGTGGTGCCTACAGGCAACGTCGTCTCGTATGAGACCAAAGTTCCGGGCCTTAACCCCGCAGCAATCTTTGCAGTTGCGGCATCCATCCAACCAAAATCGGGGATTCCCTCTTCGTTGACGAATAGGGGAACAACAATGACGACGGCATCCGCTTCGCACACAGCCTTTGTCGTATCTGTGGTCGCGGTGAGGTGACCAGATGCGACCACTTCAGCGAGATATTCAGCGAGGAAATTTTCGCCAGGAAATGGTTCGGTGCCTGCATTAATCAGATCAACGGTCTTTTCGTTGACATCGCATCCAGTTACCTGATGACCCTTCTTGGCGAATTGAACGGCAAGAGGTAGGCCAATTTTTCCTAGTGCAACAACGGCAATCTTCATGAAATTAGCGACCTTTCGCAATCGTTACAACTGAGCGTGTAATAGCACTCTCGATCATTGCGCTGGCAACGCGCACTGTGGCCAGACCTTGTTCCATCGTGACAATTCGTTCGTTCGCGCCAGGAAGGCCAAGGACTGCGTCACGGAAAGCTTCGTGCTCGGTGCGCAGTGGCTCTGGCTTTGCGAATGCATAGCGGATGACATCGCCTTCGCTGACTCCGCGGAAAGATGCAACGGCATCCCACTCGGTATCAACTGATGCATTGGCATAAAAGGTGAGATCGGCAGTCAAGGTGTCAGCTACATATGTTCCACGCTCGCCAGTAACAATTGTGAGGCGTTCCTTAAATGGTGTTAGCCAATTGACGAGGTGATTGGTAATAATTCCGTTTTCTAGTTCTCCAACAGCGGCGACCATATCTTCATGGGGGCGCCCTGATTTCAAGGCTGTCTTTGCGGAAACATTGATGAAAGGTGAACGCGCAACCCATGCGGTTAAATCGATATCGTGGGTGGCGAGATCCTTGATGACCCCGACATCTGCGATACGAGCTGGGAAAGGTCCTTGGCGCCGAGTAGCAATCTGGTAAACGTCACCTAGTTCGCCAGCGTCCAACCGGGCTCGAAGCTGTTGCAGCGCTGGGTTATAACGCTCGATATGGCCTACCGCTCCAACTAAACCCTTTGCGGCAAAGGCATCGGTAATACGCTGGGCTGATTCGTTATCAACGGCGAGCGGTTTTTCAACTAATGCGTGTACTCCAGCGGCAGCGAGAGCCAGCGCAAGATCCTCATGGAAAGCTGTTGGTGCAGCCACCATCGCATAATCAATACCAAGTTTGATCAGCTCTTCAACAGATGCGACGAGGGGGCGGGAACCTGCGACTCCATGGGGATCGCCCATTGGATCGCAGACGCCGACGAGCTCTACTCCATCAAGCGAAGCGAGTACGCGCCCATGATGGCGCCCCATCATGCCCAGTCCGACGAGTCCAGCTCGCAACTTCTTTGGAGAATCTGACATCTGTTGTACTCGCTTAGATTCGGGTAACGACGTCGTTGACGACGCTAACAATTTGTTCAAGCTCGGATTGTGTAAGAGATGGATGAACAGGGATGGAGATAACTTCTTTTACTAACTCTTCGGTGACAGGTAGATCATGTACCGAACTGAATGAGGGAAGGCGATGGATAGGCGTTGGATAGTAAACATCGCACCCAACTCCGCCAGCCTTGATCAATTCAATGGCCTTATCGCGCGCTTCACTGGTCACGCCATCAAGACGAATTGTGTACTGGTGATACGAGTGTTCTGAGCCAGGTCGAACATATGGGGTGACGACGCCTTTGAGATTGGCGTTGAGGTAAGCGGCATTCGCACGTCGCTGCTCGGTCCAAGCTTTCACCTTTGTGATTTGAACGCGTCCGATCGCTGCATGAATATCGGTCATGCGATTGTTAAAGCCAACAATTTCATTTTGATAGCGGATAACTCCACCTTGGTTACGCAACATTCGGCTCTGGTGCTCGATATCGGCATCGTTGGTGACGATCATTCCACCTTCGCCTGATGTCATGTTCTTGGTTGGATAGAAGGAGAAGGAGGCGACCGCACCCCATTCACCGGACATCCGACCATTGAGAGAGGCGAGGTGGGCTTGCGCGGCATCTTCAAAGATTGTGAGACCGTGTTTCTTGCCGATCTCTTCAAAGAGATCCATATCGGCCATGTGGCCATAGAGATGAACGGGCATGATCGCTTTGGTGCGAGAAGTGATTAACGATTCGACGTGAGCAGGATCGAGATTGAAGGTCTTCTTATCGATGTCGCCGAAGATCGGGATGGCACCGGCAAGCGCAACCGCGTTGGCGGTGGCTGCGAAAGAGAACGAGGGAACAATTACTTCATCGCCAGCTTTGATGCCTGCTGCAATAAATCCAAGATGGAGGGCTGAAGTCCCGGAGTTAACAGCAATGCAACGTCGACCGCCGACAAATTGCGCGAACTCTTCTTCAAAAGCTTTGACCTCTGGACCTTGTGCCATCATTCCGCTGCGCAGAACGCGATCTACTGCGGCGCGCTCTTCGTCACCGATAATTGGACGGGCTGCTGGAATCAATTGACTCTTCTCTCCACTAGATTTTTAGATTCTCTATTAAAAACTCTGCACTGCACAATCCCATAATTATTCTGCTACCAACTCATTCTCAGAAATTTGGCGGTACTGGCTCTGATCTTGAGGACAACGGAAGAGATTATTGCCGATATCTACCAGTGGAACCCCGGCGCGACCCACCCAGCGGATCCTTTTTGCCGGAACCCCAGCTACCAAGGCGAAATCTGGAACATCTTTAGTGACAACTGCGCCAGCTGCCACGAGGGCCCACTTGCCGATCGTCACAGGTGCGATACAGACCGCTCGAGCACCAATGCTGGCGCCGTCGTGAATAGTTACTCCGACAGCGTCCCAGTCGCTTCCACTTTTGAGAGATAGGTCGGTATTCACTGCGCGCGGAAATTGATCATTGGTTAAGACGGCGGCCGGGCCAATAAAGACGCCATTGCCGATCTTGGCTGGTTCGTAAACCAGTGCATAATTTTGAACTTTGCAGTTGTCACCCATGGTGACGCCGCTTCCGATGTAGGCACCGCGGCCAATAATGCAGTTAGCGCCAAGAACAACTCCATCGCGGATTTGGGCTAAATGCCAGATCGAACTGCCATCTCCGAGAGTTGCCGAACTATCGACATCGGCGCTTGGGAGGATCTTTACAGCCATAAATGGAAGTCTAGCGGGTCAGCTTCACCATCTCGGCGGCGAAAATGGAGTATTCCCGCTCACTATCTAGGTTCTTGCTGGCCCAATCTCCTGCTTGTCGGCGGATCTGATCTAACTCGGCGGGGTTTTCGCGCCAATATTTCAATCTATCGGCGACGCCTTCTGGCGAACTTTCAATCGCTCCAGATTTGCTCAATTCGATTAATTCGACGCAACGCGGAAGTGGTGATGAGATGGTGGCAAGACCGACGCTCATATACTCGTAGAGCTTGGAGGGCACCGCTTCGACAAACGCGGGAGTGCTCTCTAAGAGTGAAAGACCCACCCAGGCGCCTGCCACAACTTTCCAGGAATCTTGCGGAGCGAGTTTGCCGTGAAAGCGCACTCTTGATTGTGAAGTGGGATTCGTACGGAACCATTGATCGACATCAGATTGATCAGCAGAGGCGATACCTCCGACAAAATCAAACTCCCATTCGTTCGCCAGTTCTGCAACCTGCAACATAGCTTGCAAGCCCCGGCTCTTGCGCAGATCACCGATATAGATGGCACGGGGTGTTGCACCGCGCTCGCCACTCTTAGTTAACATCGAAGCATCGGGAAGGTTGCGAACAACTAAACGATTGCGTGCTTCAAAGGGTGGCACTTGCACATCTGCAACGGTTGTTAAGTGAGCCCGCTTGGCGAACCAGAGCGCAGATTTGGTATCACTCTTTGCGATCCAACCAAGAATTCCAAAGTACTTACCGGCCCAGGCGCGATCATTGAGGAGGCGGAGATAATCTTCAAAGAAATCAACGGCTAACTTTCGACGCCATAATTTTGTTTGAGCATATGCGGGAGCAACCGCTTCGGGAGAGATGGCGTAAGTAACTCGACCGCGCGCACGAATCACAAAGAGGCGCGAACGGTAATAACGCGCGAGCAAATTTGTGAGGCGCCACATTGGTGCAATCCAGGGCTTTCGAATGAAGAGGCGTTGTGCACTTTCTGTAGTTGTAGGAGCATCTTTGGATAATCCCGGCGCAAATATTTCAACGCTTAATCCGGCGCGGAGCAGGGCTCTGGTTAATCGATGGAGTCTGGCATCTGCGAGATTTGCACCCGAAGAGATGATCGAGATATCGATTTTTTGCGACATCTGACCGCTTCCCTACATATCTTCGTAGTTGGAAGGCAACGAACCAACGTTAAGAAACTTCAGATAGCCATCAACAATTTCTTCGGGCTTACCCTTGGCAACGAGCGCACCCTTGTGCATCCAGATCGCGGTATCACAGAGGTCGGTGACTGTGGCCAGTGCGTGAGAAACGATGACAATTGTCCGGGCCTCAGCGCAGAGCTCGCGCATCCGTTCAAATGACTTCTCTTTAAATGCGGCATCTCCTGCGGAGAGAGCTTCGTCGAGAAGCAAGATATCCGGAGTCATGCTGACTGCCACTGCAAAAGAGAGTCGGCCGTACATTCCACTGGAATAGGTGCGAACAGGCAGATCGATAAAACCATCGGGAAGCGCAGCAAATGCGGCAATCTCGTCGGTCTTATCTGCGATCTCTTCCATATTTAATCCTGATGCGAGTCCGCCCAAAATAATATTGTCGCGACCAGAGAGCGCCGGATTGAATCCAACTCCAAGTGCGAGCAGCGTTGAGATCTTGCCGTTGACGATTACTCGACCTTCAGTTGGGGAGAGGATGCCCGCGATGCAGCGCATCAAGGTGGATTTTCCTGCACCATTTGAGCCGACAATTCCAAGTACCGACCCATGAGGCACGTCGAGGGTGAGACCTTTAACGGCTTCAATCATCCGGGTGCGCTCTTTCTGCTTCAAGCTAGCACGCATGACGGCGTTCTTAAGGGTTCGCTTCGCTTCCAGACTTACCTTGTAAGTAATGGAAAGGTTTTCAATGCGAATAGCCAGCTCCTCTGGCATTATGAGTGATGAGTTAGATGCGGATTGCAAAGTCGCGCTCCCTAGAAATAAAGAAATAACCACCGATCATCATTGCGGCAGCAGCCCAAAGTATGCACCCCAAGATGGTTGACTTGTTAAGAGATTCACCGCTCACCCAAACCCGAGAGGTTGCACTGAGGACTGGTCCAAGCGGATTAACCCAGAGCAGAATCTTCATATTTCCACGCAGGCTACTCGGGAGCCACAAGACGGGGGAGAGATACATCCAAATTCTTGTGATGTAGGTGAGTAATTTGGTGGTGTCGCGAAAATATACATTGAGGGTTGCAAAGACGAGCGCCAATCCAAATCCGGTGATGCCGGTGCAAATTAAAATAAATGGAATCCAGAGGAAGTGCCAGGTCCATCCTGGAACGATCGTCGTCGGATACGCCCATTTCCCGGCAACAAGAACGAAGATGTAAACAGGAATCGTCGGTATGAATTGTTGAAAGGATTGAATCGCACATGAGAAAGGCAAGAGCGCACGTGGAAAGGCCTGGTTAAGAATTAATCGCCCACCCGCCGTGATTGAGAGAGCTCCTGCTGTTACACAGTTCTGTGCGAAGTAGAAGGTGAAGAGTCCGATCAAGAGGTGATCTAGACGGGTCATTCCTGGGAGGGTTCCGCCCGGGCGAATGATGGTCACTACTAAGTAATAGACCAAGCCAAGTAAGAGTGGATTAAGGACGAGCCAAACCTTGCCCAAGCGGGAGTCGAGATATTCAGCCTTATCGCTAAATCGGGCGAGCTCTGTCGCGAAGGCGCGTCTGGTCCAAAATTCCTTTATATAAGGGATGAGCGGTGGAAGGGATGCGCGATGAGGTTCGAAAACCTGAATCTTGGGTACGAATCCTTCGTTCACGGGCATAGGGGTAAGTGTGCCATCCCAAGACCACTTCTATACACAGGCGGGAGTGTGAGGGCGAGCGTGCCTGGGGGGAGGTGAGCAGAATCTCCACATTCGGGCGGCCCACTGCTGCCTATAACTATGAAAGGTAAAATACCAAATGGATGTAATCCAGAAGAAGGTGATCCCGGCTGGGGTCGGTAAGAAATGGTTCGCTCGCACATTGGGCATCGCTCTGTTGGGCACCCTTGTGCTTCCCGCGGTGCTCGAGAGCAATAGTGCGCTAGCGGCTACCAAAAGTGGGGCGCAGAGCGTTCATAAGATTCCAGCTCGTGCTGCCGCCGCTAAGAAAGCACCTGCTAAGAAAGCACCTGCTAAGAAAGCACCTGCTAAGAAAGTTACCGCTAAAGCTGGATTAACCAAAGCTGCAAAATCTGCCCCAAATAAATCGACAGCGCTAGGAGCAGAGAGTGCAGCCGTTGCAGCAGGAACAGCGACTGGAGTTGCAACCTCCAAACAGATGGCTGAAAAGAAAGTAGCTGAGCAGAAGGCAGCTCCAGCGCAGGTTGCGAAGAGGGCGCCAGCAAAGCCTCTTAAGAAGTTGCGGATGCACCGCCTTCGCTTGAAGTTATAACAGTTAGCTCCTTTAGCTAAAAGTGAGAGAGTAAAGAGAGATAAGGGTTGAGACTTGGATTTTTCATCGCTCATTGGTCGAGCAACTGCGCTCCCTACTCGTCGATGTGAGTGCCAAGTCTCTAACTCCTGGGGTTCTCACTGCTGCAGCGTCAGAGTTAGAGCGCAATCCGGAAATAGGTGGCGAAGAAAACTGATTTCCACTTGTGGGACCAATAGATAGGGAGTAACTTCTTGATATGGAGATTATCTTTCATACTCGCAATGCTGTACTCGCAGAAGATTTTCGCTCCATCGCCTCGGATAAGCTAAAAACGCTGCAACGCTTTAGTGTCGTCATTGATGGAATTAAGGTAGAAATCATTCATGAGCCTAATCCACGCTTTGGCAAGACTTCACACTCGGTAACTCTTTCAACTCATGGAAGTGGCCCATTTCTTCGCGCAGAGGGACAGGCATTTAACGACCTGGCAGCCTTTGATCTCGCGGTCAAAAGTTTAGAGTTGCAACTACGCAAGGCGCACGAGCGGATCAAAGAGATCGGTCACGAATCGCTACGCGAAGCTAAAGGGTAAAGCCCCACGCCTGCGGGCGTGAGATACTAATTCGGTGAGTACCGTGGTGAACTATCTGAAGGCTCGTCGCCGTTACTACCTTAAACAGAGAAAGCTCTTTGATGCATGGAAAGTGCGATTCAAGCGTGAATCTCGACTTCGTATCATCTCGCGTAAGCGCAAAGCCATCGCATTTGTTAGATCACCTCTGCGCAGAAAACCCAGCTTCCTCATCGGACCAACAAACTCTGCAAATCAAGGAACGTTGTGGAGCCGCGCACTCACTCACGCGGGCCTACCATCACAATCGCTGCGCATTTCGGGTGACCTCGCCAACGAGTGGTTCACCTCAGACTTTGCCCTTAATCAGAGCGATTGGCGCGAGTTCCAGAAGCGGCAGGAGCTAGCAGATCTCGTAGCATCCACCAAAGATGTGCTCCTCTTTGAATCTCTGCGCCCCATCTTTAGGTTGCTCAATGCCAAGGATGGTCGAAATCAGATCCTGGAAGATTTTGAGTTGATGGAGCTTATGGGAAAGCAGTTCGGGGTTATTTTTCATGGTAGCGATATTCGCGATACCAAATCTCATGCGGCTAGAAACCCATACTCGCCCTTCCATAACGAGAGTCCTGATCTCGAGAAGTTGCAGGTTCGGAGCGCAGAGAACGCTGCCGTGTTGCCCTTGCTCCGCGAGAAAAAGATCCCAATCTTTGTAACCACGAAAGATCTCTTGCTCGATGTTCCAGATGCACATTGGCTACCGGTCACCATAGATTTCGATCGTTTCCAACAGGTGGCGAAGACGGCACCGATTTTTCCAGAGCCTGCAGGAAAGATGCGTGTTCTCTTCCTGCCCAGTCGCTCCTGGTTAAAGTCCGCTGAATTAATCGAACCGGTTCTAATCAAATTACGCGATGAAGGGCTCATTAGTTATCACAGCTATATCGCTAACGGCGAGACCCTTATGCATTCTGAGATTCCAGATGCCATGGCGCAGGCCGATTTGGTGATTGATCAGTTGCTTGGAGTTGTCGGAGTTTTCCCTATCGAGGCACTTGCTGCAGGTCGTTTAGTGATGAGCTATTTACCGCCCGAAGCGGGGGAAATCCCAATCATTAACATCTCTCCCAAAACCCTTGAATCAGAGATTAGACGGATCGCGCACGAGAGGCCAAAGCAGGTAGCTGGCGTGGAGTATGCATCGCGGTGGCACGATGGACGGGAAAGTTTGCGCGCTTTAGCAGAGGTCTTCGGATTCAAAATTTAAGGTAGTGATTCAAGATTTAAATAGGGCGAAGCAGATGCTTAAGGAAGCGGACCCACATACTTGGCATAGCCCTTCTCCCAATTGCTTAAGAAAACAGCTTGCCCAGCTTTGAGGGTTAACGTTCCTGCACATACCAACTGGTGGATACGATTTTCTAACTGATCTTTGAGGTATGCGCTGAACTTTATGTTGCGTGGTTCTGGGAATAAGTTGAGCGGGCTAGAGGGATGGCCACCGACCTCTAGGGGAACGATGTGATCTTCCTCGTAATTCTTCATATTGAGATCTCCGTTGAGGTTATATCCGGAGTGCAGCTGGTTGTACTTAAGTTGATTGGTATAGGCGACAGGAGGGCGGACCGTCGCCGTCCAACCCGAGACGCAGATCGTGCTTCGAATGTTTGCCTGGGAAACGAGAGGATTTACGGCGCCAGGCGTTACCTTGATATTGGGAAGGCCAGAACTTTCAGAATATGTTGCAGCGCCACAGGCGGATAATCCGAAGGTTGCTGCCAATATAAAACTACTGACAATTACTACCGAACTCCGCGAAGTGCGGCGAAGCAGGGTGGATTCCCAGAGACTTTGCGATTGCTGTGACCTTACGGACATTTATAACCGAACTCACTTTCAACGTTGAGCGGAACTGTTCCGCATCCGACGAGAGCGGTTCCAAAATCAATGACGCTCCATTGCCCATTCTTTACGGTAGCAAAGCCGGTAGCGATATCTGTTACGGGTAGGTAAGGCACTGTGGTGAAGATTATCCATTGTGGATTAATGGCGGAACTCCGAATATTGACGACCGCTCCGAAGTATTGATCGCCCTGCATCTCTGCTTTGATGACATTTTTAACTAGTTCCAGAGAGGTCGCTTGCGGAACTAAATTTCCACCTTTGTACCGATTGAAATAGGGCAGTGGGTTATTTGGAAATTGGCCCAATAGGGCCCACGGAACGATGACCTGGGACAATTGACCTTTTGTAGCGTTCGGCCATTGCAGAAACCAGCCCGCATCAGTATCAATTCCAACAGGCAATCTCTGCCCGAGTTGAGCTTTGAGCGCCGCGGTATCCCAGTTGACCATCTTTGGATGATTCGCCCCGAATGTCGAAACTAAGAGATTGATTCCAGTAACCAATGAGCTATCCGAGGGTCGCACATCGCCGGATGGAGCGCCGCAGCCAGCGAGGAGTAATACGCCTACCAGCGCTAGCGCTGATGCAGATGCGAAGCCGATATGGGAACGAGTTCTTTTAGCCACGCCTGATAGTAATCCCTGTAGACCTTTCCACAGGCGGAAGTTATCCCCAGCGAAAATCCAGATTCCCATTCCGCGAAGCCACCTAGAGTTTCCTGAGCACGTGAATGACTCAACAAATGAATTCGGGCCACTGGCCGGATTAATGGCAGATCCAACGGTCGAAGAGATTTGGATCAATTCCCCGCATCGCATATTTATTGCGCGCACAGGGGTCAGCCAGCTCACAAATATGGTGCTCAAACAACAAGATATTCGCGATCTCGTGGAACGGCTTTTGATGTGGGGCGGTCGGCGTTTAGATCTTTCGCATCCCTTTGTCGATGCCAGGTTGCCAGATGGGAGCCGATTACATGTGGCAATTCCAGATGTCACGGCGACGCATTGGGCAGTGAATATTCGCAAGCACCTAATTCGCGGGAATTCGCTGGCCAATTTGGCAGAGCTTGGAGTGATGACTCCTGCTATTGCTGATTACCTAACTAGAGCTGTTCTCGAAGGTCTAAATATTCTGGTGAGCGGATCAACGCAAGCCGGGAAGACAACGCTCCTGAACGCTTTGGTGAGTGCAACCCCACTCCATAGTCGGGTAATAACCATCGAAGAAGTCTTCGAACTTAAACCACAACTTCCCGATTGCGTAGCCCTGCAAACTCGGCAAGCAAATCTGCAGGGGGATGGGGAAATTCCACTTCGTAAGTTGATAAAAGAAGCGTTGCGGATGCGACCTTCGCACCTAGTCGTTGGTGAGATTCGTGAGGCCGAGGCTCTTGATCTACTCATCGCCCTCAATTCCGGGTTACCGGGAATGGCGACGATACATGCCAACTCTGCACGTGATGCCATCGCTAAGTTACAAACTCTTCCATTGCTGGCGGGTGAAAATATCTCATATCAATTCGTCGCTCCAATTGTTGCAGCGACTATCGATCTCATTGTGCATACGACGATATTGCGCGAAAGTGGAGAGCGGCGCATCGTTGAGATTTCGCATGTCACAGGGCGAATAGAGAACGATCGCGCTGAGATTGAAAATCTTTACACCTATCGCAATGGAAGGTACGAAGCTGGACTCGGAGATCCATCGCGAATCTTTGCTCCTGCGAAGGCGGGGTTATCAGCATGATGCGAAAGATCGAAAGCAGAGTTGAAAGCAGAGTTGCAGGATGTTCAATAAAACACAGTCACCTTCTCCTCTCGGCAGTAACTGGATTCTTGGTCGCGGAACTCTTGATTGGTTCGACTCTCCTGGCACTCCCATTTGCAGCTCTCTCGCCATCGATCCCGTACCTTCTCACTAAAAGAAGAGCAGAGCGCAGGCAAGCTCAACTGGCTGGTCTATGGCCAGAACTTCTCGATCACATGATTTCTGGGTTGCGATCGGGACTCTCTATTGCAGAGACGCTGACAGGGTTAGCTATTCGTGGGCCAGAGATATCACGCCCCATCTTTAAGGCGTGCCAAGAACTCTTACTTTCTGGGGGCGATATTGAAAAAGTATTTATTTACATCAAAGTCGAATTTAACGATCCCGTTGCCGATCAGGTTTGCGAGGTACTGGATTTTGCGCGAGGGACAGGGAGCCGTGATACTGCAATAACGCTTCGGACGTTGGGGGACTTTATCCGAAGTGATATTGCGGTACGCGGTGAGATACATGCAAAGCTGGGGTGGGTTAAGAATTCAGCCGTGGTGGCTGCCGTAGCGCCATGGATCCTGCTCGTAATTCTGTCAACGCAGCCCAGCACCCTACAGGCATTTTCGACCGGTACTGGAAATCTCATCCTCCTCTTTGGCGTAGCACTGAGTGCTCTGGCCTATCTATGGATGTCGCGAGTTGGGCGAGTACAGAGCATTCCGCGCATATTTCTGGAGGCGAGCCCATGAGGTTGTTGCTCGCCCTGATTGCAATTAGTCCGATCTTGAGTGTTGCGATCTACATCTTATGGCAGGAATTTCGCCATGAGATTGTCACTGGATACAACAACTTCAACTATAAATCCGAGAGTAAGAAATCACGACGGCGTATTGAGATGGAGTTTCCACTAGTAGTTGAGCTCTTCGCTATTTTGTTAGCCGGCAACTTAAGTCCTGCTACAGCTCTCGACCATATCAGTCGACGGACTAGTGGGGAGTTCTCACTCTTGCTGCGGGATTCAGTTGCAGAGATTCAAAGAGGCGCCAGTTTTTCACATGCACTTGATGTGCTGAGCGCACGAATTCAATCACCGATGGTTCGAAGATTTTGTGATTCGTTGATGATTGCGGTGGAACGAGGTTCGCCGCTGGTTGATGTCGTAAATCGCCAAGTGGAAGAGGTCCGCAATGAAGAGCGCTCCCGTCTCTTGGCTGCCGCTGGCAGGGCAGAGATAGCTCTGATGATTCCAGTGGTATTCCTGATCCTTCCCATTTCTGTTCTCTTTGCATTGTGGCCCTCGTATTTTGCGCTGGGAAAGAGCGTGGGTTTCTAAAAGAGATCAAAACTAAAGGTTAAAAATAATTCGATGAACGTTAGGAGAGAAAATGCCCAATGTAATGAGGAAGTTGACGGCTAGGGCTTCTGAAAGGTGGCTTGACCGATCAATTTATGTCTTCCAAGTAATTCGCAATGACCGCGGAGATGTTCCAGGTTGGGTCCTTGTGGTTCTAATGACTACCGGGTTGGTGACAGGCATCTGGACCTTGGCGGCCCCACGGATCGATTCCATACTGCGAAATTCCTTAGATTCGATGAATGGGATTCGGTGAAAGTGAACGGTGAAGCCCTCAGAAAAGTTCAGAGAAGAACCAATCAATCTCTCAGCGATGATCGTGGGAATCTGGAAAGCGCACTCACACTGATACCGCTAATGGTCCTCTTTCTGACCGTTTCGCAAGTTGGCATCTCGGTCTACTCGCGGGATTCATATAGCCAGACGACTCAAGGGGCCGTTGCGTATGACGCGATGGGCGCCTCTATCTCGCCGTTGAATTCAAGTTCAGCGAATCTCGGGACTTTGACCTGGAGCGCTCCGCCGATTGCCCTTCCACTTCCCGGCGGCGGATCCGTTCTGGTTGGCCAGCGCCAGATGCATGTTCCTGCGGTGACCCCACTGCTTCCAGGTGGCGAAATGTTCATAACAACAGGAGTCGCGGTACAAGAGTGAGCAATATAAGAGTGAGTGGCATCGGTTGGAGCCCATGCCAACGAAAAGTCGTGCGCCAAGATGACTCCGGAAGCGCAATTGTCGAATTCGTCGTGCTAGCGCTCCCCTTGATGATCCCAATAATTATTTATCTTGGGGCTGTGCACGAGAATTCTGCTTTAAAGAACGATCTACACAACTTGGCCAGGCAGAGTGCGCGCGCATTTATTACAAGTCCAAACGAGAGCTATGAATCTGCAAGGTTGCAAAGCATCGTGCGCATCTTTCAAACTCGAATTTTGCAACCCGATGGAATTTCTGAGATCCCCATTGTGACCGTCGAATGTTCAGCCTCACCCTGTCTCACCCCAGATGCCAAAGTGAAAGTCACGGCTTCACTCATCCGCCTACAGAATAAATTCTCTGGAATTTTTCGATTTATGTCCGCTCCCCGGGTGCAATTTTCGGCCAGTGATGTGCAGATCGTTGATGCATGGCGCTGATGTTCAATTTTCTTAGGCGAAATTTTCGCGATGATAGTGGGAGTCTGGTAATTCTCGTTCTTGGACTTTTCCTCTTATTGCTAACAGCCTCACTCGCGCTGGTAGATATATCTGACAACTTCCTAGCTAAGCGTCAACTTGTCGAGATTGGTGAGGTAGCAATCACGCGTGCTGCGCATCAGCTATCACTATCGCGTTATTACTCTGGAAATATTCTCATGGATACCTCGGGATCTGATGTCACGCAATTTCGCATCCCTATCGATTGTTCAGCGGCGCTGGCTGGTTTCCAATCTGAGATTGCCAGCTCCTCATTACGTGGCAATCCCATTGCCTTGACTAGTTGGAGTTGCTTGGGTGATGAGGTAAGCGGAACTATCGTGGCCCAGATTCCAGTATTACTCAATTTGCCACTTGGGATTGGGTCAAATTCGACTACCGTAACCTCAACCGTGGGAGCAACTTCGATAATTGGCGGAGTTAGGGGATAAAGAGCACCGGCTAGAACCATTACTCTTTACCTATGGCAGCGCGCGAGTATTTGCAAGAGGTGAAACAACTCGACGCCACTCTTGTAAGTATTGAAAAGGTGCTCGACCTACCTAAATTGAAGGTGGATGCGATCACCTTAGAGGCAGATGCCAGCGCCCCGGATCTTTGGGATGACCCCGAAAAAGCTCAAGTAGTCACCAGCAAGCTCTCTCGGGTCCAGGCGACAATCAATCGACTCTCCACGATTCGTCGCCGGCTTGAAGATGTACCTGTTCTCTTGGAACTAGCCGCAGAAGATAACGATCAAAAGGCACTGCTCGATGCGGGGCTAGAACTTGATGCGGTTACCCGTGCTATCGGAGATTTGGAAGTTCAAACACTCCTCAGTGGGCAATATGACGAACGAGATGCGCTCATGACAATTCGTTCAGAAGCCGGCGGTGTTGAAGCAGCAGACTGGGCCGAAATGCTTAGCCGAATGTATTTCCGTTATTGCGAGCGCAATGATTACAAGGTAGATGTCCTGGAAACTTCTTATGCCGAAGAGGCCGGTATCAAGTCGACAACATTTAGAATCAGCGCCCCATATGCCTATGGGAAGCTCTCCGTTGAACAAGGCACTCATCGCTTGGTACGTATCTCTCCCTTTGATTCGCAGAGCCGTCGCCACACCTCATTTGCAGGAGTTGAAGTGGTCCCAGTTGTCGAACAATCGGATCACGTTGAAATTGATGAGAAAGAGATACGAGTCGATGTTTACCGTTCATCAGGTCCAGGTGGTCAAGGTGTAAACACCACCGACTCGGCTGTTCGCATTACCCACCTTCCAACTGGAATTGTGGTCTCGTGTCAGAACGAGCGCTCTCAGATTCAGAATAAGGCGACCGCCATGGCGGTCTTGCAGTCGAAGTTATTGGAACGTCGCCGCCAAGAAGAGCGTGCCCGTATGGATGCCCTCAAAGGTGATAATTCTGGTTCCTGGGGAAATCAGATGCGCTCATATGTGTTGGCCCCGTACCAAATGGTGAAGGATCTGCGCACCGATTACGAGGTGGGAAATCCTGCTGCCGTACTCGATGGTGACCTCGAAGGATTTATTGAAGCGGGCATTCGTTGGAGGATGAGCGGAAGCAAGGGATAGCAAGGGATAGCAAGGCAGCACAACGCGTCGATAAGTGCCACGGGCGAAGGCGTCGATAAGTGCCACTGCCCCAGATCCAACGGCATAGATTCACACTATTAATTCGGACTTTGACTATTCCGACCCCAACCACCGAATTCTCGTACCCGATTTGCCCGACTTTATGTACTTTTTCACAGCCGATCTGAGCCCAATCTCCCTAAGTTAGGCGTGCAACCAAACTAAACTGGCTAGGTACCCTCGCCCTAGCGTCCACACTCCAGGAGTCTTAAGTGATCAAATTTGAGAACGTCACCAAGATTTACCCGAAGCAGGATCGAGCGGCGCTCGACCGGGTAGACCTGGAAATCCTCAAAGGGGAGTTTGTCTTCCTCGTAGGCCTCTCGGGTTCGGGAAAGTCCACCTTCCTCCGGTTGGTGCTCCGTGAGGACCAACCAACGAGCGGAAACATAATTGTCGCCGGCAAAGAGTTGGGCACCCTTGCCGCGCATAAAGTTCCCGAGCTGCGCCGCCAAGTTGGCACTGTCTTTCAAGATTTTCGCCTCTTGCCCAACAAGACTGTTGTTGAAAATGTAGCTTTCACCTTGCATGTCCTCGGTTACTCCCAAAAGGAGATCAATCGTGAAGTACCAGAAGTTCTTGAGATGGTTGGCTTAGAGGAGAAAGGCGAACGTAAGCCGAGTGAACTCTCAGGTGGAGAACAGCAACGCGTGGCTATTGCCCGCGCATATGTCAGTCGCCCAATGATTTTGATCGCAGATGAACCTACTGGAAATCTGGATCCAGCTACCAGCGTTGGCATCATGAAGTTGCTCGACAGAATTAATCGCGATGGAACCACGGTTGTTATGGCAACCCATGACGCCGGCATCGTAGATCAGATGCGAAAGCGCGTTATTGAACTTGAGAATGGCCATGTAATTCGCGATCAGGTTCGCGGAGTTTATGGATATACCGGTTGATTTAGTGATGAACGCATTTGCAAAGAAGTTCGATGAAGCAAGGGAGAGGTAAAGATGCGCGCAGGTTTTGTATTCAGCGAGGTCCGTATCGGGTTACGGAGAAATCTCACTATGACCTTTGCTGTTGTAATTACCGTTGCAATCTCATTGACGCTACTTGGCGTTGGCCTCCTTGCCAACTCACAGGTGCGTGTAATGAAGGATTATTGGTATAACAAAATCGAAGTATCTGTCTTTCTCTGCGGTTCTCTCTCGCAATCGCCCTCGTGTTCGGGCGGCCCGGTAACTTCTACCCAGCGGAATTCAATTCAGTCCGACCTGACTTCGTTACCCGTTGTGCAGACTGTTTATTATGAATCACAGGCGCAGGCCTATCAACATTTCCAAGAGCAATTCAAGGGATCGGCAATTGCACAGAACGTAACGCCTGATCAGTTACCTGAAAGTTTCAGAGTTAAGTTGAAGGACCCGACCCAGTTCAGCGTTATTCAAAGTGCATTTGCGGGGCGCCCAGGCGTGGACACAGTGCAGGATCAACGTCAGATCCTTGATAAGTTCTTTAAATTGCTCGGCGTTCTTCGTGATGGCGCACTTCTTATCGGAATCGTCAGCGTACTAACCGCTGCCCTTCTCATCAGTAATACGCTGCGACTTGCCGCATTTAGTAGACGACGCGAAACGGGCGTTATGCGCCTTGTTGGAGCATCCTCGTTCTCAATTCAACTTCCATTCTTGCTCGAGGGGTTGATATCGGCTCTCTTAGGTTGGGCGGTTTCCACGGGATTACTGGCGGGAATCAAGACTCTTGTCGATGCCAAGGTGGCACCGCTCCTCTCTTTTACACGATTCTTTAGGTGGACTGATGTGTGGATCACATCTTCAGTGCTACTTGGGGTTGGGCTATTCGTCTCTGCGGTTGCATCTGTGCTTACACTGCGTAAGTACCTTAAAGTCTGACGCTCCCTTAATTGCGCACATGGCTCATAACTCCACTAGTGGCGAAGATGGCTCTGGAATGATGTCGACTGGCGCGGATGGATCGGGTGATAACAGCTCAAGCGATAATGCAGGGCCAAGCATCACTTCGGCTGGAAAGAAAATTTCTTTCAAAGTAAAGCGCGCTCGTATTATTTTTGGCACCTTCGTTCTCGCTTTATTTGTTGGAGGCTCATATACCTCGGGGTATCTCATCAGTGAAAACCAACACCCTCTTTCCCTTGTGGATCAGGCGATCGCCCGAGTATCGAGCGGGGATCCCCATTCTCCAACAGAAGTTCTTTTGCAACGGGCAGCTATTGAAGCAGTGCTCAAGGCGACCAAAGATAGATGGTCCAATTATTTTCCTCCCGCTACAACGACGGCATTTGATGAAACATTGCAAGGGAGATATTCAGGAATAGGAATTTGGTTACGTAGGACTCCGCTCAACCAATTAGAAATTTCCAGCGTTCAGTCAAACTCTCCCGCGTCGCGAGCTGGTGTTAAAGTTTCTGATCAATTGCTGACAGTTGATGGAGCCAATGTTTCTGATGCAACGGTTGCAGTTGCGATAGCTGCACTTCGAGGAAATCCAAGTACTCGGGTGGCGTTGAGTATACGTCGCAATGGGATTGCGACTGATGTAATTCTGAAGCGGGAAGCCGTTCTAACCGGGGATGTTCTCGCATCAGAAATTGCCCCAAAAACAATATATATCCAAGTTTCGGCTATCTCACTTCATGCAGCGGATGATGTCGCTACAGCGCTTGCCAAGTACCCACATACTCGCGGGGTGATTTTGGATTTGCGCGATAATCCAGGAGGGGTGCTTAACGTGGCAGTAAGCCTGGCGTCGGAGTTCTTAAGCCCCGGACTCATAGTTTCTTATGATCGCAAAGGGGGAGTGCCCCAAATTATGAGTTCATTTAATTCACTCCCAGATACTGCACCGATGGTCGTGTTAATCAATGGAGCCACGGCGAGTTCGGCGGAGATCATTGCAGGAGCTCTACAGGATCGAAATCGCGCCGTCATTATCGGTGAGCAAAGTTATGGCAAAGGTACCGTTCAAGAGATCAGCACTTTGAGCGATGGCTCCCAATTAGAGATTACCGTTGGCCAATACCACCTACCCTCAGGGCGTGCCATTGATCAGGTTGGAATCACCCCTGACCTTAAGGTGAATGAGAACCATGAAATTTCACAGGCAGTCTCAATCCTGGCGGGGCTAGTTGCGCTGGATTCTGGAAAGAGTGCCACGACAAAGAAGTAGAAGTTGCAAATCCTTTTAAAAATTACCTTCACTTCGCACGGTACGATTGCGCCTGCAGAATCAACTCCGAGTTTCCAAGAAGGCAGGTGATGAAATGGTTAAAGAGCTAGGCCGCAAGCTGATTGCGCAGAACAAGAGTGCTCGCCATGACTATTTCATCGAGGATGTCTGGGAATGCGGAATCATGCTTACTGGAACTGAGGTCAAGTCACTAAGAGCTGGCCGGGCATCCATAATCGATGGATTTGCCATGATGAATCATGGAGAGCTCTGGTTGAGCAATGTTCATATTCCTGAGTACACCGAGGGAACGTGGAATAACCACACTCCGCGGCGCGATAGAAAACTGCTGATGCACAAGAAGGAGATCGACAAGATCGCTGGGATCATCAAGCAAGGCGGACTTACCTTGGTGCCACTTTCACTCTATTTTAAGGATGGTAAGGCGAAGGTCGAATTGGCTCTTGGCAAGGGCAAGAAGGCATATGACAAGAGGAACGACTTGAAGGAGAAGGAAGCTAATCGCGAGATGACGCGTGCGCTTTCGCGAAGGACTTCAGGCAAGAATCAGAGTTAAGTGAAATATAGGCGCGAAGCCTCGGCTTTGTGGGTGCGCAATTTCCGAAAATTGGAGTCGCTGACCTACACTTAGGGCGCAACCTAACCCCTGGGGGTGAACGGTCTCGACTTTAGATGTTGGGGCAGAGGAAGCGAGCCGAGGAAGCCGGGATGATCTCGTTAACCAATAACCCTGGCAAAACTATAAGCGCCAGTACAACTGCCGCTGATTTCTCACTCGCTGCATAAGCGATAGAAATCCGTTAGACCGAGTGAGCCTTCGACTCGGAGCCTAGCGTCGCTAGAGGGCTTACCTTGATGCAATGTTGCGGGTGCATCCGGGGAAACTAACTGCAAATGAGTTCGTTGACTACATGTTCGCGTGAGAGTCAGGACTGAGAATACGTTTAGCGGACTACGCTCGTAGAAGCTCTGTGTCAATGCTAGAGGACCCGGGTTCGATTCCCGGCACCTCCACAAAATGCGAGGCAGAAAGAATGGCAACATTTTCTCTGCCTCGCGAGGCTCATGCCTTCGGATGAGCCAAGAGAAAATTAACCAATTTAGTTGCAAAATCCGATGCCAACGTCGGAACATGGTGACCACCAGCGATCGACCATAGTTCTACCGTGGTCTTGTTCGCACAACCAAAGTAGTCACTGACCGTTGTTTCATTACCCGGGATGCTGCTTTCAATATTGATTTTAGTCGGTGATGTATTCGGTTTTGCGCTGCACTTATCTAACTTCGCCCAGTCGGCAATTGTTTCTGCAGCTCCCGGATAGGGAGCCACAAGGGCCCCTCCCAGGTAGGCGATCGTCTCGTCAGCGGTTCCCCAGATCTGTAGCACTGTTATGGGCTGGCTTGGTTTACACATCGATTGATCTTTATACGTGGCTCCAGCAAAACTGGCGATTGCAGCGATTCGATCAGAATCGCTGCAAGCCATGTGATGAGACATGAAGCCACCATTGGAGTGACCCACAACGTAGATACGCTTTTGATCAACGCTATATTTCTTCGATACTGAGTTGATGATGCTCATGATGTAAGCCTCATCGTCCACTTTTGATCCATAAAAGTTGCAACAAGCCGGAGTTGCATTCCAGAATTGCAGACCGTTGTTATCTAGCGAACCATCGGGGGCAACGTAGAGAATTCCCCGTGCATCTGCGACTGGTCCTAATTTCAAATATTTCTCGGTCTCAGCTCCTGAGGAGGTATATCCGTGAAGGGCGATGATTAACGGCGCAGGATTGGACTTGCTGTAGAGAGATGGCACCTGAAGTTTGAATGGTCGAGAACCCGGAAAATTAACTACCTTTGCTTTCGTCGAAGCTACTTTAGGAGTCGACTTTGCGATCGAGGCCTGGGAATTCGTTGAGGCAGCGTTAGAAAAAGCTGTACCTGGGATCGCCACGATCATCGTTATCGTGACGATCGTGGCGAGTAAACGGCGCACTAGCGACCCTCTAATTCTTCTTAAGCAAATCCCGAATTTCACGCAGTAGTAATACATCTTCTGGTTCGGGAGCTGGAGCGGCTTCAGATTCCAAGTGGCGGCGATGTGCGCTGATTCGATTTATGGGTAGAACAATGAAGAAGTAGAGAACGGCGGCGATGATTAAGAAGTTTACGATGGCATTGAGAAATGCAGCCCAATCAAAGGCAACTCCGTGAATAATGAAGGCACCGCCGTGAATACCTCCACCACCAAATACTTGGATGAGGGGCTGAATAAATGATTTTGTTAATTGGGTAACGATCCCGGTGAAGGCAGCGCCAACCACAACAGCGATAGCGAGGTCGATGACATTTCCCCGAAGAATGAACTCTTTAAATCCTTTTAACATTGTGGCTCCTTTTGCGCTGATTCAAGAAATACAGATTAAGGGCATTGAATAGTTGTAAGAGTTAGATTCTGTATCCGCCCTACCGAAACAGATTCTTACCTTGGGAATATTAACGGGAATTCTTAAAGATTTTGCTTTGAATGGTGGGTATGGACAGAGAAGGGTATGGACAGAGAAGGGTATGGACAGAGAAGGGTATGGACAGAGAAGGGTATGGACAGAGAAGGGTAAGGAGAGAGCTCGCCTAGGCGATTTCGTCGATCCGCCGAGCCTCTAACCGAAACTGTTTTCCCTCGGGAGAAGTCCACTCGCACGAGCCATCCGCATAAGAGAGTAATTTCCAACCGCCATGAGTCTTCATCCGGTGATGGCGCCGGCAGAGGAGTCCGAGATTTTCTTGAGATGTTTCGCCTCCTTTTTCCCAAGGAATCGCATGATCAATGTCGCAAACACGTGCGGGCTGTCTACACCCCGGGAATCGGCATCTTCGATCTCGCGCGACAATAAAGTCAACCAAAGCTTGAGGGGGTTCATATGTGAGCCGTCCATAATCGAGGAGATTTCCAGAGATCGGATCGGTGATAAATCGCCGCCACTTTGCATCACTAGCCAGAGTTCTTGCTACCGACGCAGGAATTTCTCCATAACCCGCCAAAAGTCCTGGGTTGTCGTTGAGACCGAGGAAGGTGGGTAGATCCAGGGTTAAGTTTAAAGTGACGGGGCGACCATGTGCCAGATTTTGATCCGAAGAATTCACTAAGAATTGTTCAGCAATATTCGCGAGAGCATCGGCGCGAAGCTGGTCAAGTGTCAACGGTTCGATGTTGGCAACAATGAAGTCGGGAAGCGGATCGTGATCGCCGCGAGAGGAGAGTGGCGAAGCATTTGCCACAGGCGAAGCATTTGCCATCACAGCCGCCATATTCTTGTCACGATTTGCTCGAGCCAACTTATCGATCGCCAACCAGACCGATTGGGCTTCAGATGCGGGGAGTAGCGCCATGATCTGCGCCATTCCATATGGCTGTGGGGTGATGGTCACGCGACGAGCTTGGGCAGCCTGCGATACTCCAACTTCAAATTCCACCGGATCCATCTTCGCCACGATACTTCTGACTTTATGAGTGACTTGAGCTGGAGTGTGAAATTCTGAATAGGCGATGGCTGTAGCTTCCAAATATTTAAGTTGATCTGGGTCTATACCGCGACGCAGAAGTGCCGAACTCTCTTTAGCGATAACCGTAGCTTGAGCACTGGATATTTCACCGTTGGCCAACGCGGTACATGTTGCCGGCAGATGTTGTGTCAGCACTCGGGCAACATCGATTCTGGACTGGGCAGTCACCGGAGCCAAGTTGAGTGCGCTGGCGATCTCTTCGCGCTGCGGGTCATCGACATCTGAGTAATTTCCCCGATCTGCACTTGGCTCCGAGCCCGCAACTGCCACGATCGCAATCTGCATAAGCGCTTGTAACCACCCACCCTGTCTTTCGAGGGCTGCCAGGTAATCAACGCGACCAGAGGCGTTAAGTGAATTGGGATCGATCTTGATGAGTTCGACGAGTACGTCGATACCAGGCGTTTGCTCGAGCAAATCCTTTGTGCGCTCTTCGTTCATGAGTTAATTCTTGGGGAGGGGTCTGACAATCGCTTCGGAAAATTAGGAGATTCGAAAGGTTCTGTGGATAACGGATAGTAGGAGTCGTGCAGGTAGGAGTCGTGCAGGTAGGAGTCGTGCAGGTAGGAGTCGTGCAGGTAGGAGTCGTGCAGGTAGATGGCAGGCGCAAATTCATGGATGGATTGACTCGGGAATGCGCCGATTCCTTTTTGGGTTCTATACTTGTGTTAGTTGAATTTTCAATCACCAGAGATAGGCGTGTGCCATGCCAGCAGTAACAGTTAGCGACCTAACCGTCCTGCCTCGTGTAGCGGCTGACCCACAGGGCAAGGTGCGGCGCGTAAAGAGCGTTACAACAGCCCCACAAGGTTTTGAAGGAGAAGGCTTCCCGGTTCGTCGCGCCTTCGCCGGAGTCGATATGGCCGACCTAGATCCATTCATCCACCTCGATCAAATGGGTGAAGTTGAATACGCACCCGGCGAGCCAAAGGGAACCCCCTGGCATCCACACCGCGGATTTGAAACTGTTACTTACATTATTGATGGAATCTTTGACCACAAAGATAATCACGGCGGTGGCGGAACCATCACCAATGGCGACACTCAGTGGATGACTGCCGGCGCAGGAATTTTGCATATCGAAACTCCACCCGAGCACCTCGTTCTCAGCGGCGGTCTATTCCACGGGTTTCAACTCTGGGTAAATCTTCCGGCAGCGAAGAAATGGTCGCAGCCCGCTTATCAAGATATTCGCGCCAAAGATGTTTCACTTTTAACAACACCTGATGGTGGCGCACTGCTTCGTGTAATCGCAGGTGAAGTCGCCGGTCACGCCGGTCCCGGCTCGACGCAAACCCCCATAACAATGGTGCACGCAACACTTGCACCCGGTGCAGAACTACGCCTGCCATGGCGCGCTGATTACAACGCCCTGGTTTATACGCTCAACGGTCACGGCACAGTTGGCGAAGGAGCTCAACCCGTGAAGATGGGTCAGCTTGCGGTACTCGTCGACGGTTCAACTCTGGTAATTAGAGCCGATCAGTCTCAAGAGTCGCGTTCACCTTCCATGGATGTACTCATTCTCGGGGGAGAGCCAATCCGCGAAACAGTCGCCTGGATGGGCCCATTCGTCATGAATACCAAGGCCGAGGTAATTCAGGCCTTCGAAGATTTCCAGAAAGGTTTACTGGGAACCATTCCAGCGGAGCACGTTGCCCCTCCCAAGCCTGTAGATATCGCTGGGATTCATAACACTCCCAAGGAAGTTCAAGAGAGTTAATCTCCAAACGAAGTTCCACCCAACAGATTAGGAAAATCAGTGCCACAGTTATTCGATCCCATAGTTATTCGCGGCCTAGAAATTAAGAATCGTGCATGGGTTAGCCCAATGTGCCAGTACTGTGCAAAAGATGGAATCGTCGGTGAATGGCACCATGTTCACTTAGGAAGTTTTGCATCCGGTGGCGCAGGATTAATAATCGCTGAAGCCAGCGGTGTTGTCGCCGAAGGTCGCATCTCAATTGGTTGTCCCGGACTTTATAACGATGAACAAGTGGCAGCATGGGCGCCTATCACTGACTTCGCACATTCCATGGGAGCCAAAATTGGAATCCAGTTGGCTCACGCGGGCAGAAAAGCCGGAACCACTGTTCCCGGTTCAGATCACTTGATGGCAACCGCAGAAGAGGGTGGCTGGCAGTCAGTAGCACCTAGCGCAATTGCATTCGAGGGTTATGCAGTTCCTCATGCCCTCACCGTTGAAGAAATTCATGAATTGGTGAAAGAATTTGGCGCAGCAGCAAAGCGCGCCATAAAAGCCGGATTCGATCTCGTTGAAATTCATGCAGCTCATGGTTACCTACTCCACGAGTTCTACTCTCCACTTTCAAACCAACGTACCGATGAATATGGTGGCGATTTCGAAGGTCGCGTCCGTTTCCTCAAAGAGGTAGTTCAAGAGGTTCGCGCCAGTATCGGCGAGAGCGTCCCGCTCTTTGTTCGCATTTCTGCTTCGGACTGGACTGAGGGTGGTTGGACAATCGAAGATTCGGTGCGCTTAGCCAATGAATTAATCCCACTCGGCGTTGATCTGATTGATACATCAAGTGGCGGCAACGTTCCCAACGCGAAGATCGCCGTTGGCCCGGGCTACCAAGTGGCGTTCTCGGAAGCAATCAAACGCAAATCAGCTATGAAAACTTCTGCAGTCGGAATGATCACTGATCCAGTTCAAGCTAATACCATCATCGAATCAGGCCAAGCCGATGCGGTCATGCTTGCTCGCGAGTTCCTGCGCAATCCGCGCTGGCCGCTACATGCAGCCCATGTACTCGGCGCCGAAATCAAGTGGCCAGCGCAGTTAGTGCGCGGCAAGCTCTAGAGAGCCTTTAGCGCACTCACGACCTTGGTCAATGAATCCTTAGCATCACCGAAGAGCAAGGTCGTCTTTGGATCGTAAAGAAGTTCGTTCTCGATGCCGGCGAATCCTGGGCGCATAGAGCGTTTGAGGAAGATGACGTTTCCTGCCGATGCAACATCCAAGATTGGCATTCCATAAATTGGGCAGCCTGGGGATGTCTTTGCAGCTGGGTTCACTACATCGTTTGCGCCAACGACGAGCACAACATCGGTCTGTGGGAAGGTCGGATTGACCTCATCCATCTCGACGAGTTGCTCGTACGGAACATTCGCTTCAGCTAGGAGTACGTTCATGTGCCCTGGCATACGACCGGCAACAGGGTGGATACCGTAAGCAACATCGACGCCCTTTGAAGTTAGCAAGTCAGCGAGTTCGCGCACGGTGTGCTGTGCCTGAGCCACAGCTAAACCAAATCCAGGAACGATAACGACGCGTTGTGCGTAGTTGAGCAAGATCGCAACATCATCTGGTGAACCAGATTTAACGGAACGAGCCTCTCCACCTTCAACGGCAGCCTGAGGTTTCGCAGTAAATGCACCGAAGAGTGTTCCAAAGAGCGAACGACCCATAGCGGCAGCCATCAAGCGAGTGAGGATGGTTCCTGATGCACCAACGAGTGTTCCGGCAACGATCAAGAGCGTTGATTGGAGAACATATCCGCTAGCAGCAACGGTGAGACCGGTGAAAGCGTTGAGTAGTGAGATGACGATTGGAACGTCAGCGCCACCAACTGGAAGTACGAAGAGAACACCGAATAGCAGTGCAAGAACAGCCATAACGGCCAACGAGGTATTGCCCATCGAGTGAATTACCCACTCGGCCGCGCCCAAGGTTCCAAGCAATGTTCCGGCAATAACAAAGCGCCCACCAGGGAATACAACGGGACGGGTTGTCATAATCTCTTGTAACTTCAAGAAGGTTATGATCGAACCAGAGAAAGAGATACATCCGACGATTACAGTAAATACTGTTGCCACAACTTCAGCGGTACTAGCGCCAGATCCCAGTTTTAAGTATTCAACGATTGCTACGAGCGCAGCAGCGCCACCACCGACACCATTAAAGAGTGCAACGAGCTGTGGCATCTGCGTCATCTGAATCTTGCGAGCGGCAGGAACACCGACAAGCACCCCAAATCCAATAGCGCCTAGGATCCACCACTTGTGTTGGTGAGTCATTCCTGGAGCCCAGAAGACGAGGTCAGTTGCAACGAATGCGCCGGCGGCGCCGATCAAGTTTCCGCGGCGAGCAGATTTAGGAGATGACAGACCTTTTAGGGCCATGATGAAACAGACTGAAACAGCGAGAATCAATACGCCATAAAGGTTTGTATTCACTTGGACTCACCTCCAGCAACTTCTGCATCCTTTTTGACGCGAGGTTTGCCTTTGAACATCTCAAGCATGCGATCGGTAACCACAAATCCACCAACCATATTGATTGTTGCAAGCACGACCGCAGCGATACCAAGACCTAATTGCAGGTTACTATCAGCGTGATCGGTAACTGTGATGGCACCAACCAAGATGATTCCGTGAATGGCGTTGGCACCTGACATCAGTGGAGTGTGAAGTGTTGTAGAAACCTTTGATACCACCTCAAATCCGATGAAGACAGATAGAACGAAGATTGATAACCAGACTAAATTGCTACTCATTTACTTAGCTCCCTTGCGATTTTCGCCATTCATCGTGACGGTAGCGGCTTCAATGATTTCATCTTCAAAGTTTGGAACAACCTGTCCCTCTTTGACCATCAAGAGTAAGAGGTTGACGACGTTACGTGAGTAGAGCATCGATGCGTGGAATGCGAGTTGGCTTGGAACATCCTTACCACCCCACATACGAACACCATTTGCAGTGGTAACTATCTCGCCAGGCTTGGTACCTTCAACGTTACCGCCAGTTTCGGCAGCGAGGTCAACGACTACCGAGCCAGGTGCCATGGCAGCGATCATCTCTGCTGTGACAAGGCGTGGCGCTGGGCGACCTGGAACTGCGGCCGTAGTAATAAGTACATTGGCAGCAGCAATATATGGTGTCAAAAGTTCGCGTTGCTTAGCTGCCCGATCTTCGGTCATCTCACGGGCGTATCCGCCAGTGCCTTCAAGAGCTTCAAGCTCGAGAGTGATGAACTTGGCGCCCATCGATTTCACTTCATCGGCAGAGGCAGGTCGTACATCGTATGCACTCACCACGGCGCCAAGACGCTTCGCGGTAGCAATCGCTTGCAGACCAGCGACGCCGGCTCCTAGAACGACGACATTGGCGGGAGTGACTGTTCCTGCTGCCGTCATCAAGAGTGGGAAGAATCGAGGAGAGAGTTCGGCGCCAACGAGCACCGCTTTGTATCCCGCGCAGAGAGCTTGTGATGTGAGAGCATCCATCGACTGCGCACGTGAAATACGCGGCACCAGTTCGAGGGAGATCGCTGTAACGCTTGCCGCAACCGCTGCTTCGATTGAATCGACGGCAGTGGTTGGAGATAAGAATGAGATAGTAATAGCACCCTTTTTAAGCGACTTCATCGCATCGGGCGTCAGTGGTTGTACCGATAGAACGACATCGGCATCACTGATGATATTTCCGCTCTTGACGGTTGCACCGGCCGCAGTAAATTGCGCATCTGAAAATTCAGCTGCGACTCCTGCACCGGATTCAATAACGACTTCAAGTCCAGCTTTAGTCAGCTTAGAAATGATGTCAGGGACTAGGGCGACTCGCTTTTCGCCAGGTCTAGTTTCTTTCGGGACGGCTACACGCATGGCGTTAATCTAGCGAACGCGACAAGCAAATAGTAGGCATAACACTGCAAAACCGAGTTAAAACCTACTTAAAAAGTGTTCCCACTCAATTCACCGCGGACTAAGTGATATAAAATAGCCTGAATTGTTGTGCGACGGTGATATGCCTCACGCCAGATGACCGACCTCTTGCCATCTATCACTTCTGCTGCTACCTCTTCACCGCGGTGGGCTGGCAGGCAATGCATGAATATGGCATCAGGTGCAGTTAGCCCCATGAGATTCTCTGTCACAGCAAATGGTGCAAGAGCTTTCAGCTTGGCAGCTCTCTCTGATTCTGGATCTCCCATAGACATCCAAACATCGGTATAGAGAACACTGGCGCCCTTTGCCGCCTCCTCTGGATCGGTCAAGACTTCTATCTTCGCACCAGTCTTTGCCGCGATCGCGCGCGCAACATCAACAGCTACTTGATCAGGTAAGTAATTGCCGCCAGGAGTTGCAACAACGACATGGGCTCCCATGATTGCACCCATTGTTAGCCAAGCATGCGCCATATTATTTCCGTCACCTACGTAGGTGAATTTGCGTCCAGAGATATCTTTTCCAAATGTTTCACGGATGGTCACCCAATCCGCGAGAAGTTGGGTCGGATGATCATCATCGGTTAATCCATTGATCACAGGAATCGTTGAGTTGGCACCCAGTTCGTCCACATCGGATTGTTTAAAAGTTCGGATGATCAGGGCTGATGCATATCCACTTATGACTCGAGCGGTATCTGCAATGGTTTCACCACGGCCGATTTGTAAATCATCACCGCGAATGAAGATGGGTGTTCCACCCAAATGTGCTACAGCGGTCTCAGAGGCTAGGCGAGTACGTGTAGATGGTTTGGTCATATAGATGGCGACGGTTCGATTGGCCAGCGCGGTATTGGCCAAGTGTGGCTTGACCGCAAAATCCGCAGCGGTATCAAGTAATAGCTCGACATCAGCGCGGGAGAGGTCGGCGGTACGCAGGAGATCCTTCATTACGTAATCGTAGGCGATAACATTAGGGTTATGAGAAACCCATTCGCCCCCTCCCGTGGTGAGCCGATTGGGATAGGCGGCACAGATACCCTCGAGGAAGAGCGTTTATCACCTACCGATGCGGGTGATCACGAGCGCTTCTCGCACTATGTCCGTAAAGAGAAGATCACCGAAGCTATGGTGAGCGGGAAACCGGTGCGCGCACTCTGCGGCAAGAAGTGGGTCCCCAGTCGGGACCCTGAAAAATTTCCCATCTGCCCTACTTGTAAAGAGATATTCGACGGATTGAAGAAAGAGTGAGACCCAAGAGGTCTGCGCTCCTTTCAAAGGTAGGTGCCGCGCTCGCGGCGATGATTCTCAGTTCTACTGTTTCGATCTCTCATGCGGCAGGAACAGCGAGCCCTTCTCCTTCTGCAGCCCCCTGCCCCACTGCGACTCCGACGCCCAGTCCGACTCCAAGCCCCACTCCAAACCCGATAACTTTGCCATCTCCTTCCGCGACGCCAACCTCAACACCAAACGCGCCACAGATTCCTCCACCGCGGAAGATATTGACCGGCTGGATTCCTTATTACTCCATGAAGACAGCACTGCCTTCAGCAATTCTCAACGCCGATTTAATTCAACAGGTATCACCTTTTTGGTATTCGCTAAAAGATCAGAACACAATTGCGGATCTATATACGCCGGCGAATCCCAGCGTTCTCATGTGTATTCCTTTGCAGTCCATGAAGGATGCTGGATTTAAAGTAATCCCCACTATTACCGACGGTACCGATGTCGATCCCAAGACCGGCAAAATTTCTCAAATGGTCTTATCCAATCTTTTGGCTGATCCGATTTCCCGTAAAAACATTGTCAATGTCATCGTTAATTTAGTCGTGAACAATAATTTTGACGGTATTGACCTGGACTTCGAGAATTTTGCATTTGTGGATCCAGTTACGACGTGGCCGACTACACAAACGCGGTGGGTGCAATTTATTTCTGATTTATCTACAGCGTTACATGGGCAGGGAAAAGTCCTTTCTATAACGACGCCACCTCTCTTCGATCCTGCTTCAGGCAAGAAGGGGTACTACGTATTTGCCTGGTCACAGATCGCATCGATGATCGATCAATTGCGCATCATGGCCTATGACTATTCGACGAGTAGCCCGGGGCCAATCGGTCCTTTGCTCTGGACAACGAACGCAGTTACGTATGCGGTCTCGGTCGTACCCGCTTCAAAAATTTATATTGGAATTCCCGGCTACGGTCGAGACTGGGTAACTAAGGTGATCGGAACGTGTCCGACTCTTCCTATTAATTACACCAAAGCTGTGGCGCCAGGAGTTGTTGGAACAGTCGTTATGCATGATGTCGCCGCACTTGCGGCAACGTATGGAGCAACGCCAACCTATAACCAGACCTTTGGGGAATCATCGTTTACCTATCAAAAGGTCTACAACGGAACGCTTACCAACGGATCCCTCACCACGTGTACTGCTTATCGCACAGTCTGGTACCAAGATGCACAGAGTTTTACTGCTCGCGCAAACCTGGTATCGCAGTATCGCTTAGGTGGACTTTCGGAGTGGACTCTTGGCATGGAAGATCCGAGCGCTTCGCAAGCAGTGCGCGTCGTTGCACTTTCGATCGCTCCTGACACAGTTGCGGCATCCTTAACAGCGGATTCGTTGAACGTCCCGTATGGAACTCCATCCCACGTCATCGGAAAATTCACGCGTGCCGATAAGAGTCCTTTGGTTGGAGTTCCCGTGCACTTAATGACCCAGGTAAATGGCGGAGTCTGGACACAGGTAGATGGAGTCACGGACAGTAATGGAACCTATGAGGTGACGCTGCAACTCACGCAGAGCACCAATATCCAGATGTCCACCGATCTAACTTATGAACGACTAAAGGGCGAAACGCCAATCATCGCAATTAATGTCAATCGAATACTTACCTGGAGGATCCCCGCTTCCATAAAAGCTGGAATCCCGTATCCCGTCACAGCTCAGGTCATTCCAGCGATCGGCGGGGTAACGGTCTCGCTCAGTAATGGTGCGACTGCTCTGACAGATGTAACTGGCAAGGCGACATTTACAATTAGCAACAACGTAAGCGGTTTCACGCCATACCGGTTGAGCATTGCTTCCGATCAAAACTTCGCGGCGGTGCAGACGCCATTTGTGATTGTCTGGGTTCGCTAGTTATCATTTCACCGAATAATCGAGGAGGGGATCACGATGGCAACTGACACAATGGCCGAATCTGATCTCGATATTTCCCAACTCGTTGATAAGCCATGGGTAACGATCGTTTGGGATGACCCCGTCAATTTGATGAGTTATGTAACATATGTATTTATTAAGTTATTTGGGTTTACGCCCGAAAAGGCTAATGCACTCATGATGCAAGTTCATAATGAAGGACGGGCTGCGGTTTCAACGGGTTCTCGTGAAGAGATGGAACGCGACGTGCAGCGATTGCACGAACATGGCCTCTGGGCCACCCTCCAACGTGATGACAAGATTTAGTAGGGCGCTGCGATGTCAGAATTTTTGCGCAATGGCAACTTATTTTCATTAGATCTCTCCATTGATGAAGCATATATTCTTATTAATTTGGTGGAGCAACTTCTTGAATTGCTGGGCGAGGGGGATTTCAATCACCACTACGACGAGAGCGATCCTTTTGCGCAGTTAATGTCGCAACTTAAGGCAGCCCCCGATGAAATCACGGTCCCAGAAGATTCTGTTTTATTGCGACTGTTGCGCAATGC
>Ga0118677_10002707_pt1 | contig 35047 bp, 31 predicted proteins | sample AliMusrvi5mmetaG_FD_86154 | JGI IMG/M metagenome (GOLD analysis project Ga0118677, IMG submission 86154)
GAGTCCCGTTATATAGGTAGTATTTAACGTTATATATTTTCGTTAGGTGCAGAGCACCGTAATATCCAATTGATTATTTTGAAAATCAATTCCGGCTTATCCCGAACTCAGGTTATCAGTTAGTTTTCAATTCGTAATTCGTACTTCGTCCTCCTTGTTCAGTTTTCGCCAGGATTCCTTTTACTATTAAATCCTGAATGTCGCGCAACGCTGTGTCTTGTGAACATTTTCCGATTTTAGCCCACTTTGTTGTGTTTAGCACTCCTTCAAAGTCGTCCATTAACATGTCAAGTGTTTTCCGTTGTCTGTCATTAATTGTCACTTTTGAGTGTCTTAGCCAGAATTCGTGTTTATAAATAACTTTTTCAAGTAATTTCTCTGAACTCTCAATAGAATGCAATAAACTATTTAGAAACCATTCGAGCCAGCCAGTTATATCTAAACTTCCTTTTTGAGTTTTCTCTAATATGTCATAATACAAATTTCGCTCATTCCGTATTTGTGTCGACATACTGTAAAATCTGTAAGATTGTTCATCGGAACGAGCTAGTAACATATCGCTTAATGCTCTTGAAATTCGTCCATTTCCATCTTCAAACGGGTGAAGCGTTACAAACCACAAGTGTGCAATCGCAGCCTTTAAAACCGTATCAACATGCTGTTCTAAATTAAACCAATCGAAGAAAATTCGCATTTCGTTCTCAAGTTGAGCTGCCGGCGGTGCTTGATAATGCACTTTCTCTTTCCCTAAAGCTCCGGAAACAACTTGCATTGGTCCTGTTGAATCGTCACGCCAGTTTCCGGTAATGATTTTGTACATTCCATTCTGTCCAGCTGGGAAAAGTGCTGCATGCCAGCTGAAAAGTCGCTCTTTTGTCAGCTCTTTGTCGTAATTTTTTGTTGCATCAAGCATCAAATCAACAATTCCGTCCACATTTCGTTCTGAATAAACCAACCCTGAAATATCTAATCCTAAACGCCTTGCAATTGACGACCTTACTTGTTGTCTGTCAAGAATTTCACCTTCAATTTCTGTCGATTTAAGAATCTCAATCGTTAAAATCTCAAGATTAGCTTCATTCTGAAGTTCAAAGCCCAATGCACCCATTTTTCCAATGAGTTTTCCTTGTCGGTTTCGTACATAAGAAAGCAATGGTAATAGTTTTTCACTATTCCATTCAAAGATTGGCCAGTTTTGATTGTTGTATAGATACATATTTATTTTCTCCGCTTATTTTGCGGTAAAAATACAACATATTCTCCGCACTTCAAAATAATATCCGCAAATAATACGGTGAATATGTTATTTATTCTCCGCATTTTTTTGCCCTTGCCACTAACGACAGTTTGCGCAAAAACTTAAAATATTTTTCAAAATTAGTAAAAATTTGGTTTGTTGGTTTGTATGGCTGTGTTTTAAGGGATTAATTTTTTAGTCGTTTATTTTTGTTTTTATTATTTTGTGAGTTTAAAAGGGCTTAAATGAGGATTTTTGAAGCTAAAAAGTAAGTTTATGGTATTCATGTACATGTATATCAGCTTTTTGAATTTTTCGAGTCCATCTACGATATTGGCACATAAGGACAAGTTGTAGCCTTAAAAGACTAAACTTCCGTCATCTAATATTTAAATTTTTCCTTTTGTGAGTATGTGGTCGTACCTTCGATAACGGGATATACTTAATGAGAAACATATCCGCACTGAAAGTGAAATAGTATGGGTTAATGGATTAAAAAAGAAAGACGGAATGACTATTCATCATTCCGTCTTTAATAATTATCGTTTTAAAAACTTGAATTGGCAATTTGAGGCTTTAGAATCCAATAGATTTAAGTCCTAGTCCGGTTTTTTCGTTCAAACCGAACATTAAATTCATGTTTTGTACCGCTTGTCCCGAAGCTCCTTTCAGCAAATTATCAATCATAGATACTATCAACAGCTTGTCGCCGTGTTTTTCCAGATAAACAATGCCTTTGTTGGTATTTACCACTTGTTTCATATCCGGATTTTTATCAGTGACAAAAGTAAAAGCAGCGTCTTTGTAAAAATCTTTGTACAATTTTTTTGCATCTTCGAGGCTCAGAGTACAATGTGTGTATGTGGTGACATAAATGCCGCGTGCAAAATTTCCACGAACAGGAATGAAATTCAATGCCTTTTTGAAACCTGCCTGAAGCTGACGAAGCGATTGTCCGATTTCCTCTAAATGCTGATGTCCAAAGGGTTTGTAAATAGAAATATTGTTACTTCGCCAACTGAAATGCGATGTATCAGAAGGTTTTACACCCGCACCGGTAGAACCGGTAATGGCATTTACATGAATTTCGTCGGTAAGCAAACCTGCTGCTGCCAAAGGAAACAATGCCAACTGGATAGCCGTTGCGAAACAGCCCGGATTTGCAATACGATTAGCCTTGCGAATTTCGTCGCGATTCAATTCAGGAAGTCCATATACAAAATCGTGGCTTGGGCTTTTTGCGCGATAATCAGTCGAAAGGTCAATGATTTTTATTGACGCAGGAATTTGGTTATTATCCATGAATTTTTTGCTGTCGCCATGCGCGGAGCAAAGAAACAACGCATCTACAGAGCCAAAAGGCAATTCGGAAGTAAATACTAAATCAGTTTCGCCAATCAGTCCGCTATGCACGTCTGTAATCGGATTTCCGGCATTGCTGCTGCTGTTTACAAACACAATTTTCACAGCCGGATGAAGAATCAAAATGCGCAACAATTCACCGGCAGTATAGCCTGCACCACCTATTACGCCTACTTTAATTTTTGTCATATTTAGAATTTTTATTTTTTACTATAAAGTGAAAAACAGCGAAAAGCAACACATCCACCCAATCATCACCAGCCACGTCCACACCCAATAGCTAAACTTTTTATTTTTATGCCGCAATGTGTACATCAGCAACAAGTTAGCAAACACACCGCCCAGGATTTCCAACAAATGCAAGGTTCGTTCCGGAATCCGTTGTCGGTTATTTCTTGCAGCATTTTTATCGTATGCAAAGTAAATTCCGCTTATTATGTTTACAATTCCAAGATAAGCCCCCAGCCAATAATTATGCATTATAAATTATGAATTAAAAATTACTCCAATAGATCCGGTCTCAACCGCTTTGTCCGTTCAACCGACTGTTGGTGATTCCATTCATCTACTTTTGCCTGATGACCTGAAAGCAGAATGTCCGGTACTCTCCATCCATTATATTCCGCCGGACGTGTATAGACGGGCGGTGCCAGTAAATTGTCCTGAAACGAGTCGGAGAGTGCCGATTGCTCGTCGCCAATAGCTCCGGGAATCAAACGCACAAGCGCATCTGTCATAATTGCTGCAGGAAGTTCGCCGCCGGTAAGCACAAAATCGCCGATGGAAATTTCGCGGGTAATTAAATGCTCGCGAATGCGGTGGTCTATGCCTTTGTAATGTCCGCAAAGTATAATCAGATTTTGTGACATCGACATGCGGTTGGCCATTTTTTGGTCGAATTTCTCACCATCCGGCGAAGTATAAATCACTTCGTCGTAATTGCGTTCGCTTTTCAGTTTGGAAATGATGCGGTCCACCGGTTCAATTTGAATGACCATACCGGCACTGAAACCAAATGCATAATCGTCCACACGGCGATGCTTGTTGGTGGTATATTCCCGCAAATTATGCACATAAATCTCTACCAGCCCTTTTTCTTTGGCACGTTTTATAATGGAATAATTCAACGGACTGTCCAGTAATTCAGGTACGGCGGAAATAATATCGATGCGCATTTAAATCAATTAATAATGAACAATGAACAATTAATAATTATCAATTTAGCTGCAAAGGTACTAAAAATGAAATAATGTGGCAATTACCTATTTTCCGATAGATGGGTGGTAACAAAAAAGAATTGAATTTCATTTCTCATTTCTTTTATTTCTCATTTGCTAAAGATTTGCAGCCATCCATTTGCGCAGTTCGGCGGGGGATTTTCCACTTCGGCGGGCATAATCAACAAACTGATTTTCGTCAATTTTACCAATCATAAAGTATTTTGATTTTGGGTGCGCAAAATAAAGTCCACATACCGATGCATTCGGGAACATAGCACCATTTTCGGTCAGTTCAATGCCAATATCATTGAATTTAAGAAGTGGATCTAACGTAAAAATAATGGATTGGTCGGGTAGGGAAGGATAACCCACAGCCGGACGAATGCCGCTGTACTGCGTTTTGAGCATTTCTTTAATCGATAGATTTTCATCCGCCGCATAACCCCAGTATTCTCGTCGCACTTTGTAGTGAAGCCACTCGGCTGCAGATTCGGCTAAGCGGTCGGAAAGCGTTTTTGCCAAAATGGAATGATAAATATCATCAACTTTTTCAAATGTTTCGGCAAATGCTTCAACGCCCTGAATGGTGGTGGCAAATGCTCCTACATAATCGTTTTCGGGGGCTACAAAATCAGCCAGCGAATAGCAAAAACCATCAGTCGCAGGTTGCTGCTGGCGAAGCATGGGCAACTTTATTGTTTTGTTATTGTTCTGAATGTAAATGTCATCCTCTTCAGCATAACCGTGAAAAATGCCAAAACTGGCATTGACTGATACTATTTTCTCATCCAACATTTGACGCAACATTTCCTGCGCATCTTTATAAAGTTTCAGGGCTTCTTCAGCTTTTGCACGGTCAGCTTCCGGAAATTGTTTCAGCCAACTCATTTTGCACGAGAGGCAATCGTGAACATTCTCAATTCCTTCGTATTTGCCGGACATACGCCAGGCCATAAAGAAAAATACCCAGTCGATAAATGGTACAATTTCGCGTAAATCAATATCAATAAGTTGGATAAGTCCGAGAGTATTTGGTTTGGTAGGAATGTATTTCATTGTTTGAATGTAGAGACTGGTTGCGGTCAGTCTGTAAAAATTGATTTAATTGCATTAGAACACAAAAATACATGAAAAAGTTGTAAAACAAATATATGAATAATTTCACAAATAGGGATTAATATTGAAATCAAATATAAATTAGCAACATTGTCTAAAAACGGACTTGTCCCGATTGGAGGTGAGTTTATTTTTTCAATATAAAATATTGCAAAAAATTTGGTTGTATTTGAATATATTGTATATTTGCAAAAATATTCAGTTATGAACGAAAATTTCGCAAATATAGCAAAGTATAATTTTTGGAGTGAAAACGTATTTGAACTCGGTTATGAACGGGTTGAATATCTTGAAAAAATTCAACGTTTTACTGGTAATAAACTGATTAAAGTCTTAGTTGGGCAAAGGCGTACAGGTAAAAGTTATCTTCTTCGTCAAATATTAAATCGATTAATTAAATCGGGTGTGCCACCGCAAAATACGTTTTATATAAACAAAGAATTTGTAGATTTTGATCTGATATCAGATTACAAGGACTTGATTCAATTGGTAGAAGTGTACAAAACAGAATTAAAACCTGTTGGAAAGGTATATCTTTTTATTGATGAAATACAACTAATTGATGGTTGGGAGCGGTTTGTAGATTCCTATTCTCAGAATTTTGTAGATAGTTACGAGTTATTTATTAGTGGCTCTAATTCACAAATGCTTTCGGGAGAGCTTGCAACTTTGCTGTCGGGGCGTTATGTGGCATTTAATATTTTTCCGTTTGGATTTTCGGAATTCTGTTTAATGAAAAACATAGAACTGAGTAAGTCATCTTATCTTGAATACATACAAACAGGAACTTTGCCTGAACTCTTTCATTTGCCGGATCAGGAAACCAAAAGACATTATATATCAGCGGTTAAAGATACAGTTCTGCTTCGGGATATCATTCAGCGATATAATATTAAAGATGCCCGTCTGCTCGAAGATGTTTTTATGTACCTTGTCAACAATGCAGCTAATTTGATTTCAGTAACCGGTTTGGTGAATTATTTCAAATCAAAAAACCGAAAAACAAATTATGAAACAATAGCTAATTATATACAGTATATTGAAAACACATTTCTTGTACATCGTGCTGATAGATACAATATTAAAGGGAAGGAGATTATTTCAGGTACTTGTAAATTTTATATCAATGATTTGGCATTTAAAAACTATTTATATTCGGGATTTGGATATGGAATGGGCTATATGATTGAAAATGCTGTGTATTTGCAATTGCGTCAATCCAGTTACGAAGTGAATGTGGGAACAATGCGAAATGTCGAGATTGATTTTGTTGCCCGTAAAGATGATCGGATAATTTATTTTCAGGTAGCATTTATGCTCATTGATGATGAAACCATAAAACGGGAATATGGTGCTTTTAAATCAATAAATGATAACTATGAAAAGTACGTTGTATCACTTGATGAGTTTTTACTTCCAGTTAATGAGGGTATTAAACATGTTCGTGCATGGGAATTAAATGCGATTTTATAAGGTTATAATTTGAGTTTTAGTATCCCGTTGGCTTAAGTAGCGGTATCTATTATGGAAATCGCCCAAAGAAAACAATAAAAAAAAGGACTTGCCTTATGAGAGGCAAGTCCTTTTTTTAAGGTTGGCAGAATTCCGATTTCGCCAAATATTATCCCTTGTGTTTATGAAGATTTCAAACTATAATATCACTTTAAAAGTTTTACCCGCAGTTTTTACCAGATACACCGCTTTAGGCAGTGCCGGCAATATTATGCGTGTTCCTTCTGATTGCAGGGTTTGTAACTGCACACCATTTACGGTATAAAGTGTAAGTTTTTCGCCTGCACCCAGTCCTTCAATACTTATTCCGCCTGCGGTGGCATAGACTTTAATATTATTCATTGATAAATCATTTACAGCAGTAGGATAATCTATATTAATTTTATTACCCTGGAAATAGCTAATCCAACTTGTAGCTTTGTAGGCACTAACTGCTGCCAAGGTTGGTACGAATACATTGGTAACGGAAACATCACCTGTGAAAGCATACGAGCCAAGGGTTGGTGGTGTCACATTCGAGCAATAAATTATATTGATGTGATTGCAACAATAAAAAGCATAATTTCCTATGGTAGTCACCGATTCGGGGATTATCAAACTGCCGGTTATGACGCTGCAATTATTAAAAGCATTATCTCCTATGGAAATCACCGAATTGGGGATAATATAAGAACCTGATTTTCCGGATGGATATAGAATTAATGTAGTTTGATTTTTATTAAATATAACTCCATTTAAAGAGGAGAAGTTTAGATTAGCCTCAGGGACAATAAATTCAGTTAGTGCAGAGCAATATTGAAAAGCACAATTTCCTATAGTAGTCACCGAATTTCCAAGTGTTATACCGGATAGGCCGCTGCAACTATTAAAAGCATTATCTCCTATGGTAGTCACCGAATTACCAAGGGTTAAACTGCTTATTTTTGAGCAACGAAAAAAAGCCTGACTTCCTATGCTAGTCACCGATTCTGGGATTGTTAGACTACCGGTTAAGCTGGTGCAATCAACAAAAGCCTGAAGTCCAATGGTAGTCACAGCATTTCCAAGGGTTAAACTGCTTATTTTATAGCAACTTATAAAAGCACGACTTCCTATGGTGGTCACCGAATTGGGGATTGTTAAACTTCCGCTTATGTTCTCACAACCCTCAAAAACATTATTTCCTATGGTAGTCACCGCATCGGGGATTATTAAACTGCTGGTTATGCCGCTACATCTCATAAAAGCATAATTTCCTATTGATGTCAGCGTTGTGGGAAGCGTGATGGTTTTTAGTGTGGTTTTGCCTTTAGAAGTAGCTTGGTAATAAAATGAATACTGAGGCATTTCGTTGGCTGGATAAGTAATGGAAGAAGTACCTGCAGTACCAGCGGTTCCGGTATAAGCCACAATACTTACGCCATTTATATTCAATACGGCGAGCAGGGGCATTTGATCACGCATGGTTTTTACATCACGTGCATCGATATTACCTGTTACGGTAAGGTTGGTTACTGTGCTTAGATAAGCACTGGCTAGAGTGGCTAATGTGCCGGCTGTGGTTACATTAACGGTTTGGGAAGTGGGACAGCCAATGATATTTCCCGGGAAATAGCTATACCAATTTGAAGCTTTGTAGGCAGTAACTGCGGCATCGGTTGGGACGAATACATTGGTGACGGAAACATCACCTGTGAAAGCATCCGAGCCAAGGGTTGCAGGTGTCGCATTCAAGCAAGAAATTTTGGTGAGACCACTGCAATTATTAAAAGCATAATTTCCTATGGTAGTCACTGAATTGGGGATTGTTAAACTGCCGGTTATACCAGTGCAATCCTGAAAAGTTGAACTACCTATTGATGTCAGCGTTGTGGGCAAAGTGATGGTCTTTAGTGAGGTTTTGCCCGAAAATGAATTGCTTGGCATTTCGTTGGCTGGATAGGTAATTGAAGAAGTACCCGCAGTACCTTCGGTTCCGGTATAAGCCACAATACTTACGCCACTCATGTCCAATACGGCGAGCAGGGGCATTTGATCACGCATACATTTTATATCGCGGGCATCAATATTACCTGTTACAGTAAGGTTGGTTACTGTGCTTAGATAAGCAGAAACGAGAGTAGATAATGTGCCGGCTGTGGTTACATTAACAGTTTGGGTAGTAGTTGGATTGCTAATGATATTACCCGGGAAATAGCTATACCAAGTTGAAGCTTTGTAGGTGGTAACTGCGGCATCCGTTGGGACGAATACATTGGTGACGGAAGTACCTGTGAAAGCATCCGAGCCAAGGGTTGCAGGTGTCGCATTCAAGCAAGAAATTGTTTTGATGCCACTGCAACTATTAAAAGCATAAGTTCCTAGGGTAGTCACTGAATTGCCGAGTGTTAAACTACTTATACCACTGCAACTTTGAAAAGCATAAGTTCCTATGGTGGTCACCGAATTAGGGATAATATAAGAACCTGATTTTCCGGAAGGATATAGAATTAATGTAGTTTGATTTTTATTAAATAGAACTCCATTTAAAGAGGATAAGTTTAGATTAGCCTCAAGAACAATAAATTCAGTAAGTGCAGAACAACCGTTAAAAGCACAATTTCCTATGGTAGTCACCGAATTAGGAATTGTTAAACTTCCGGTAATACCGCTGCAATTTTGAAAAGCAAAATCACCTATGGTAGTCACCGCATTACCAAGGGTTAAACTGCTTATTTTAGAGCAACGAAAAAAAGCCTGACTTCCTATGCTAGTCACCGATTCTGGTATTGTCAAATTTCCGATTAAGCTGGTGCAATCAACAAAAGCCTGAAGTCCTATGGTAGTCACAGCATTTCCAAGGGTTAAACTGCTTATTTTATAGCAACTTATAAAAGCACGACTTCCTATGGTAGTCACCGAATTAGGGATTGTTAAACTTCCGCTTATGTTCTCGCAACCCTCAAAAGCATTATTTCCTATAGTAGTCACTGCATCGGGGATTATTAAACTGCTGGTTATGCCGCTACACCACATAATAGCATAATTTCCTATTGATGTCAGCGTTGTGGGAAGCGTGATGGTTTTTAGTGTGGTTTTGCCTTTAGAAGTAGCTTTGTAAACAAATGAATACTGCGGCATTTCGTTGGCTGGATAAGTAATGGAAGAAGTACCTGCAGTACCAGCGGTTCCGGTATAAGCCACAATACTTACGCCACTCATGTCCAATACCGCCAGCAGGGGCATCTGGTCACGCATTGTCACGACATCGCGGGCATCAATATTACCGGTTACAGTAAGGTTGGTTACTGTGCTTAGGTAAGTACTAGCTAGAGTGGATAATGTACCTGCTGTGGTTACATTAACGGTTTGGGTAGTGAGACTGCTAATGATATTACCAGGGAAATAGCTATACCAAGTTGAAGCTTTGTAGGCGGTAATTGCGGCATCGGTTGGGACGAATACATTGGTGACCGAAACATCACCTGTGAAAGCATACGAACCAAGGTTTGGTGGTGTAGCATTCAAGCAAGAAATTTTATTGATACCAGTGCAATTCTGAAATGCATAAGTTCCTATTGATATCAGCGTTGTTGGCAAAGTAATGGTTTTTAGTGAGGTTTTGCCCGAAAATGAATTGCTTGGCATTTCGTTGGCTGGATAGGTAGTTGAAGAAGTACCTGCAGTACCTTCGGTTCCGGTATAAGCCACAATACTTACGCCATTTATATTCAATACGGCGAGCAGGGGCATTTGATCACGCATGGTCAAAACATCGCGTGTATCGATATTACCGGTTATGGTAAGGTTGGTTACTGTGCTTAGATAAGCAGAAGCTAGAGTGGATAATGTACCGGCTGTAGTTACTTTAACGGTTTGGGAAGTGGGACAGCTAATGATATTACCCGGGAAATAGCTATACCAACTTGAATTCGCTTTGTAGGCGGTAACTGCGGCATCGGTTGGGACGAAGACATTGGTAACGGAAGTACCTGTGAAAGCATACGAGCCAAGGGTTGCAGGTGTCGCATTCAAGCAATAAATTGTTTTGATGCCGCTGCAACTATAAAAAGCATAAGTTCCTATCGTTGTCACTACATTGCCTAGGTTTAAACTGCCGGTTATTCCGGTGCAACTTTGAAAAGCACAAGCTCCTATGATAGTCACCGCATTAGGGATTGTTAAACTGCCGGTAATGCCGCCGCAACCATAAAAAGCAAAATCTCCAATGGTAGTTACCGAATTAGGGATTGTTAAACTGCCGGTAATGCCGCTACAACTTCCAAAAGCATACATTCCTATGGTAGTCACCGAATTAGGGATTGTCAAACTGCTTAAGCCGGTGCAAAACTCAAAAGCCATATCTTCTATGGTAGTCACCGAATTAGGCAGAATGATGGTTTTTAGTGAGCTTTTGCCAAAAAATGAATTGCTTGGCATTTCGTTGGCTGGATAAGTAATGGAAGAAGTACCTCCAGTACCAGCGGTTCCGGTATAAGCCACAATACTTACGCCACTGATATCTAAAACGGCGAGCAATGGCATTTGGTCATGCATGGTTTTCACATCGCGTGCATCGATATTACCTGTTAAGGTAAGGTTGGTTACTGTGCTTAGATAAGTAGAAGCTAGAGTGGATAATGTACCGGCTGTGGTTACATTAATGGTTTGGGTAGTGGGACTGCCAATGATATTACCCGGGAAATAGCTATACCAAGTTGAAGCTTTGTAGGCAGTGACTGCAGCATCGGTTGGGACGAAGACATTGGTAACAGAAGTGCCTGTGAAAGCATCCGTGCCAAGGGTTGCAGGTGTCGCATTCAAGCAAGAAATTTTATTGATACCACTGCAATTATAAAAAGCACCAACTCCTAAACTGCTGATGGAGGTGGGTAGGGTGAGAGAGGTGATACCTGAGCAACCCTGAAAAGTTGAAGTCCCTATACTTGTAAGTGTAGTGGGTAGGATGAGAGAACCCGTTATACCCGAACAACCCCAAAAAGCAGTAGATCCTATACTAGTAATGGTGGCGGGGAGGATGAGTGAGCCGGATATACTGGAGCAACCCTGAAAAGTATAACTTCCTATGGTAGTCACCGAATTGGGGATTGTTAAACTGCCGGTTAAACCGCTGCAATTATTAAAAGCATAATCTCCTATTGATATCAGCGTTGTGGGCAAAGTGATAGTTTTTAGTGAGGTTTTGCCTGTAAATGAATTGCTTGGCATTTCGTTGGCTGGATAGGTAGTTGAAGAAATACCTGCAGTACCTTCGGTTCCGGTATAAGCCACAATACTTACACCACTTATGTCCAATACGGCAAGCAGGGGCATTTGGTCACGCATGGTCACGACATCGCGTGCATCGATATTACCTGTTAAGGTAAGGTTGGTTACTGTGCTTAGATAAGCAGAAACTAGAGTAGGTAATGTACCGGCTGTTGTTACATTAACGGTTTTGATAGTAGTGGAATTGGGATTACCAATGATATTACCCGGGAAATAGCTATACCAACTTGAATTTGCTTTGTAGGCAGTAACTGCGGCATCGGTTGGGACGAATACATTAGTGACAGAAGTACCTGTGAAAGCCATATACGAGCCAAGGGTTGCAGGTATCTCATTCAAGCAAGAAATTGTTTTGATACCGCTGCAATTATTAAAAGCCACATCTCCTATGGTAGTCACCGAATTGGGGATTGTTAAACTGCCGGTTATGCCGGTGCAATCCTGAAAAGCATTACTTCCTATGGTAGTCACCGAATTGGGGAGTGATAAACTGCTTATACCGCTGCAACTTTGAAAAGCAGAAGTTCCTATGGTAGTCACCGAATTAGGGATTGTTAAACTGCTTAAGCTACTGCACCACTCAAAAGCCATATCTCCTATGGTAGTCAACGAATTGGGCAACGTGATGGTTTTAAGTGAGCTTTTGCCAAAAAATGATATGGTTGGCATTTCGTTGGCTGGATAGGTAGTTGAAGAAGTTCCTTCAGTACCAGCGGTTCCGGTATAAGCCACAATATTTATACCACTAATATCCAGGACGGCGAGTAATGGCATTTGGTCACGCATGGTTAAGACATCGCGTGCATCAATATTACCGGTTACGGTAAGGTTGGTTACTGTGCTTAGATAAGCAGAAGCGAGAGTGGATAATGTTCCGGCAGTGGTTACATCAACGGTTTGAGAAACTTGCGCCGTTGCCATAAGACTAAACAGTGCGATGACGATAAGAGATAAAAGTATTTTCATAACAAAATAGTTTTGTTTTTCCTCACCGCTCCCCAGGTTCAGCATTAGATATACTATAAAAGCGTGGGAACTGATTGTATTGACCGGCAATACAATATCAAAATGCTTTTCGTTAGTTAAAAAAAGAGTATTTTCAACCAATTGTCGCTACAATCGGCATTGAAATTCTTTGAAATACAAATCTACAAATAATTTTACAAATATAGATTAATATAGAAATTTAATTTAAAATTAACTTCGTTAGATGAAAACGGACTTGCTTCCTGAGAGGCAAGTCCGTTTTTTTTCGCTTAATGGGATGGTTGAATTCCGAATAAGAGTTTTATAATTTTTCAATTCAATAAAAAAGTCTTTCAAAAAATGCTTAGTTCTGCGAAATGTTATTCAGTCGTTGCATTTTTCTTATTTCGATTTTTCGAAGCATCTCTTTTGTAGGAACGAATTCCACCGAGAACTCCCTTTTGCCTGTGATTGAGTTCAACTCGCCAAAGTGCGGGTAGAACGTGCCAAACGATGATTTAACCGTATAACCTTCTTTTAGTTTTTCGTACAATACTTTTTGGAATTCCATCATAGCTTCTTTTACTACGTTGGGAGTGTAGGCTGAATTATTAATGATAATATCTATAATATCATTCAGAGACATTACTTCGGTCAATAGCCATAGAGGTACTTCTGGCTTTTCGTTGTTTTCGTTGTCCTTTTTCATAATACTGCGATTTAATTAATTTAATACTCAGTTTCATAAAGTAGGTATACTCATTCCGTTAATTTTTCGATATAAATCAAGTGCGTAAATATCTGTCATGCCTGAAATGTAATCCAACACAGCCATTATCTTTCCATAAACAGTCGGGTTATTAGTTTCGTATTGCTCCGGGATTCGCATTAAAAGCTGTTGTGAGTATGCTTTCTCTGGACTTAGCACAGCTGTAACCAAATGTTCCAACAGCGTAAGAATAATTTTATAACCCGCTAACTCTATATCTAACACTTCAGACGAGCGATATATTTTTGCAAAGGCCATTTTTTCGCATTTTTTATATGCTTCGGCGGAATTTTGTGGAAGTTTTTTGATAAGCGACGATGTAAAAGTCCCCTTTAGAATGGCTTCTTCATTTTCAGCAAAGACTGTAGAACACTCTTCAATCAATTGCCCTATAACCGACGAACGCAGATACCCAATTTGTTCATTTACATCCGTTACCATATTCAGTGTCTCCATTCGGCGCGCTTTCCGCTCGTCACTAAAGTGACCGAGAAACAGATTCTTCGTTTCGTCTGTAGTCAGAATGCGGAGTTTATGCGCGTCTTCAATATCCATAATCTGATAGCAAATATCGTCGGCTGCCTCTACCAGATAAACCAACGGGTGACGTGCAAAACGATTCGTATTATCAGGAGAACGGGGAATGCCCAGTTCGGTAGCAATCTTTTCGAAATCGGCTTTTTCGGAATCAAAAAAACCAAATTTTTGTTTATCAAGGTCTGAGTAAATGGAGGCATAAGGATATTTTACAATCGATGCAAGTGTGCTGTAAGTCAATACAAAACCTCCAGGACGACGACCGTTAAACTGATGCGTCAGCAACCGGAAAGCATTGGCATTTCCTTCGAAGCAGATGATGTCTTTCCATTCTTCGTCGGTCATTTGGGTTTTCAGATGTTGTCCGTTTCCTTCCGAAAAGTACGTGGCAATGGCTTTTTCTCCCGAATGTCCGAAGGGTGGATTTCCTAAATCATGCGCCAGACATGCAGCTGAAACTATCGAACCAATTTCTTCCAGATAAGGTGTTTCGAAATGTTTCTTCGATTTCAGTTTATGCGCCACAGTTACTCCCAACGAACGTCCCACGCATGCTACTTCCAGACTGTGCGTCAACCGATTGTGTACAAATACACTTCCCGGAAGCGGAAAAACCTGAGTTTTATTTTGAAGCCGGCGAAACGGAGCCGAAAAAATCAACCGGTCGTAATCGCGCTGAAATTCGCTGCGGTCGTCATCCCTTACAGCGTGATAAGCCTCTTGTCCGAAGCGTTTAGTGGATAGTAGTTGTTCCCAGTTCATTTCTTTAAGTTCAAAAGTTTGTAAAGTGTAAAGTTTATAAAGTTTGAATTAAGAGCGACTTTTTACTTTATAAACTGTCTGCTTTTAACTAGTTTGGCATATGATAATTCTTCAATTTTTTCCGCATTTCTTTGCTTTTTCCTTCTGTCACTTTATCCATCCACGCCCAAAATCTATCGCCATGATTCATTTCCCTTGTGTGACAAAGTTCATGAAGTATAACATAATCAATTAAGTTTGCCGGAAGTAACATCAGGTAAAGCGATAGATTAATGCTCTTTTCGCGCGAGCAACTTCCCCAGCGCGTTTTACTCGATTGAATTTTGACATCCGAAAATGTAAAACCAAATTTATCGGCAAGTTGTTTCGTTCGGCTGGGCAAAAGTCGTTTGGCCTCTTTGCGCAGAAAATAACTTATTCCGTTCCAGAAATACTGTTGAGTTTCTGTTGTAGAGCAATCTGTGCCAATAGGAAATTCAATATTTAAAGTGCTGCTTTTTAAGGCAAAATAGATGTTCTTTCGATTAGTTGATTTGGCTTCGACAACAAAAGTAAGTGTTTGTAAACGAGAATTTTCGTCAATCAGTATATTCCGTTTTTCAAGTCCTTTTTCAATTTTTAATTGTTTCTGAATTAATTTGGAACGAATGGAATTGATAAATTTCATCGCTTCATTTTCGGTGGCATGCATCGGCAAAGTCACTTTCAGTCCGTTGCTCAGGATTCGCACTCGAATATGCTTCGACCGCTCATTGCGGACAAATTCTATAGTTCCTAACTCCGGGTCTGACAACATTTTTAACTGAGTAATGAATTAAATATAGCTGAAAACAGTACAAAGGTACATTTTTTCTAAGCAAAAAATATGAGTTTATTGCCTGAAAGAAATAACTTTGTACAAAATTTCAGATATTGGAATTAAAGAAGCGGATTACAGTTGTAACTCGTAAATCATAACTCATAATTAATTTATGATTCAAGCTAAAAATATACACAAGAGTTTCGGCGATCTGGAAGTTCTCAAGGGCGTTGAACTAAATATAACCAAAGGTGAAATAGTTTCCATTGTGGGACCAAGTGGTGCGGGTAAAACTACTTTGCTACAAATTTTAGGAACCTTGGACAAACCCAATGCCGGCGAAGTATTGGTTGATAACATCGATTTCAGTAAACTGAGCGAAAAGGAACTGGCCGCTTTCCGAAACAAACATATAGGTTTTATTTTTCAGTTCCACCAATTATTGCCCGAATTTACAGCACTTGAAAACGTGATGATTCCTGCATTAATTGCCCGGAAAGACAACAAGAAAACTACTCAAAAAGCGAAAGAAATACTGGCCTATTTACAGCTTTCCGACCGCATGGAACATAAACCAAGTGAACTTTCGGGTGGTGAAAGACAGCGGGTTGCAGTGGCTCGGGCGTTGATAAATGATCCGGCCTTGATACTGGCCGATGAACCTTCCGGAAGTCTGGATTCAAAAAACCGGAACGAACTCCATAAATTGCTTTTTGATTTACGCGATAAATTCGGACTTACTATTGTTATTGTAACGCACGATAAAGAGCTGGCAGCGTTGTCGGACAGAGTGATAGAAATGCGGGACGGACTTATTCAATTGACAGTTGACTCTCCATTATCAACTGTCAATTGAAAATAGTAGCCTCGCCGGGAATCGAACCCGGATCTAGTGTTTAGGAAACACTTGTTCTATCCGTTGAACTACGCGGCCTTTTTTTAGCGGCACAAAAATACATTTTTTTGATGAGAAATAAAAACGAATAGCTGCAATACTTTTCTTGCTCATAGGTTTCTCAGATTCATTATTTCCCACAATTGATTCATTATTTATATATCAAATATATGTTTAATTTAATTTATACTATTTTCTGGCTTATCACTTTGTTGCCACTCAAGGTTCTGTATTTTATATCTGATCTTTCATATTACGTTGTATATTATATTGTTGGATATAGGCGTAAAGTGGTGCGTCGAAATCTCATCAATTCATTTCCGGAAAAAAGTGTTGCTGAGATAGCCGAAATTGAACGGAAATTTTATCATTTTTTCTGTGATATATTCATTGAAACAATGTATCAAACCCACTTAAGCAAGGACAAGGTATTGAGTCGAATGACATTTAAAAACGAGGAATTAATTACCGAGCAATATGCACATAATAAAAGTGTCATGTTAATGACTGCTCATTATGGTAATTGGGAATGGATTTCTTCGTTGGCAATGCATTTGCCGCCTGATAAGACCTTTTATGGTATTTATAAACGGCTTAAAAACAAACATTTTGATAAGTTAATGAGCATGTTGCGCATGAAATTTGGCGGTGGAAGCATTGAAACTCAGGAACTGTTCAAAACAATGCTTACCATGAGAAATAATTCAAAATTGGGGGCTTTTGTTATGGTTGCAGATCAAAGATCGGCTCCTCAAAGTTCACGGCTTTGGATGAACTTTCTTCATCAAGAGACATCAGTACTTGTAGGTACTGAGCAATTAGCCAAGAAGTTCAATTATCCAGTACTATTTATGAATGTAAGCAGGGTTAAACGCGGGTATTATACCTGTGAGTTCGAAATGATTGAACCGGATCCTCAGAGTTCAGAAAACTATCAGATTACTGAAAAGTATATGCATTTACTGGAAGAAAAAATAAAAAAAAATCCGGAATTCTGGCTTTGGTCACACAACCGTTGGAAGCATAAACGACCAATTGATTAAGAATTCAATTGTTAGTATCGTTATCTCAGTATAATTAACGTATAAACAGTATGGCAAAAAATAAATTCTTCGTTGTTTGGGAAGGCAAAGAGCCGGGCATATATCCCTCCTGGGAGGAGTGTAAACGCCAGATACATGGCTATGGAGGTGCAATTTATAAAGGATTTGCCACCGAAGCAGAAGCACGTGAAGCTATGCTCTCGCCCTGCTGGGATTATATTGGAAAAAATGCCAAACAAAAAAAACCAAGTGCCAAAGATATTTCAAAATACGGTACCCCAAATTTCGATAGTTTATCGGTAGATGCAGCTTGTAGCGGAAATCCAGGTTTAATGGAATATCAGGGCGTATACACAAAAACGGGAGAAGTGATTTTTCATCAGGGACCGTTCAAAGACGGAACAAATAATATCGGGGAATTTCTCGCCTTAGTTCATGGACTGGCCTTCCTCAAGCAAAAAAATAGTCCGATTCCAATCTATACCGATAGTAAAACGGCAATGGCGTGGGTGAGAACAAAAAAAACAAAATCCCTTTTAGTGCGGAATGAAAACAATGCAATTCTGTTTGAAATGGTGGCGCGGGCCGAAAAATGGTTGGTCGATAACACTTTCAGTACTGAAATACTGAAATGGGAAACCGAAATCTGGGGCGAAATTCCCGCAGATTTTGGCAGGAAATAGAATATATTAAGTATGTTTGTAACTAAATTGAACTTATTACAAAGTTGTATAATAATTAATTAACATAAATTGCATGAATGAGCACCGTTTGAATATACTTATGACTTTCTTTCTGTCCGTGATTCTGGTTTTCAGTTCATGTGAACCTGATCATACAATAAATTCAAATCAAACTGCGATTATTATTAAAGCTGATGATTTGGGAAATATGACTCCTAATTGGGAGAAATTCATTGCTAAATCGATGGAAAATAATGTTCCGGTAAGTATTGGGATTATTGCAAAAAACATGACATCTGCAAGTACTAAAACGAAAGTAAGAGAATTATCACAAACTAGAAATACCGCCGGACAATTATCTTTTCAATTCTGGAATCATGGGTACGACCATTCCAGAATAAATAACATTGAAGAGTTTAAGACTCCGGATTTGGCTTATCAGGTTGAACATATCAAACTTGCACAAGAGTTCTTTAAAGACTCATTAAGCATTGATTGTGATACATTTAGCACACCTTATAATGAAAGTTCCAATATTACATCTGAAGCATTAAAATCATTTCCAGAAATTAAAATATGGATGTGTTATCAGCATACTGAGAAACAATTTCATACATCCTGGCCTAATCCTTACTTTAATAAGATTACTGCTGGTATATATCAGATTTTATTGGATATAAAATGCGAGGCAGTATTTCACATACCTATTGAAAATGTGAAAATGTTCTTGAACAATAATAAACATCTTCCATACTTAATCATACAAATTCATCCAAATACATGGGGGGATAAAGACTTTGAAGATTATCAATTAATGATTGATTATCTGAAAAATAAGAAAATGATTTTTATGACACCACAACAATACTTTAAATTTTTTAAAAATGCTTAGAAAAAATACTTTTTCACTGTCTATATTTGTATTAACTGTCTTGGCGATCACACTGCTTCGCGTTTTACCTAAAGAAACACCATTAATAGGCAGTGATTATCAATCAGTTTTCGGGGATGTACTTTTAATTATTTTTGTTTTATTTACCGCCTCTCTTTTTTTAACCGAATTGTTGATTCCAAATTTAAAGTCCGGTAAGAAAATTCCCGAAGTAATGTTGATTTTTTCTTTAGCTTCATTACTCCTATTAGTTATTTTCGACAAACAAGTAGGTATTTATGGAACAGCGTTTTTTATATTATGTACATTAATTTATGTCATAGCAAATAGAAAAATATACAGCTTTCATCCAATTTACTTGTTAGTTTTTTCTTATCCTGTTTTAGAATTTATCGGAACAATAGGAACACCCAGAGGTTTTTATTTCCCTGATATGACCCTGACATTTTATATTATTCCTTTGGCTTTCTGTTGTTTTAAAATTGAGAAAGAAACGCTGCTTCAAATTTTGCGCTTCTTTTTTAGAGCAATTCTCATTTTCATGATGCTTTCCGTAATAAATTGGTATTACAATAAGATACATACCGAAATTGGAATAATGGAATGGATATCCAAGAAAGTTAATATAAATGGGATTTCAGCTTATAAGTTTGTTTGTTCATGGGCACATTATACACATCCGAGCTATATAAATCTGGTTTTGCTTCCAGCCTTACTATCAGGGTTCTATATTTACCATAAAAAAGAAAGTAAATCATCTGTTTCCTTGTTTGAATTGTTGTTATTCGTAGCTTTTTGCGTGTTTATACAACTCATTATGGAAAGTAGAATTGGATTAGTCGGAGTTATTTTTATCGTAATTTCCACAGGGTTGTATTATCTGCATTTGAAAAAAAACTATTTTAAAGTAGCTTTAGCTTCAATCTTAATTTTAGGTGGAGTTGGTTTTGTAATTATGGAAAATTCTGTTTCCAATTTTGTAGCTGATCCGGTTCGACAGACGGATTCATCACTGGCAATTCATTATATCAAAACTCACATTTGGTGGGGTGCAGGTTATTGTCAGGAAGCTACCGTTCTAAGGCAACAGGAAAAAGAATTGAATGGATTAGTCCCGATTATTAATCAACCAAAAACCTATACACACAATCAGTTACTAGGCACAATGATCCAATTTGGCATTCCGGGAGCAATCGTTCTTTTGTTAATGTTGTTTGGTTTATTATGGTATGCTTTTCGATGTCGAAGTTATTTGCTGCAATTGTTTATTTGCATGTATTTATTATTCATGCTTATAGAGGAACCATTATATGTTCAGGAAGGTATTACCCGGTTTATGGTGTTCCTTACATTCTTTATTTATTTGAATAACAGCGATAAGGATATTAAAAGCTATACTTTATTTAATAGGCTTTCGAAAAGTTAAACGGCGATATTTGTTGTATTTCTCTTTGTAAATCTTGTGTTCAGCTAATAGTTGAAGTGGATTTTCAAGTAAATGGACATACAATTCTTTATTGTTTTCATACAACAATTTCCGCATTTCAGGCCTTCTGTCACGATAATTGTCGATGGTTGATTCCGCATGTTTTCGGTAAAAGAAATACTCTTTCTCGATTTTAAAAACTTCACCGCCTGTTTTCATTAAATTCAGCCATAGATCCCAATCTTCGTTTGCAAAAAAAGCCGGATTATAACCCTTGGTCTTATCAAAATCTGAGCGACGGAACATGGCCGAATTATGGATGCAATTTGCAATTAAAAGCCCGTCAAACGAATAAGGAGGGTGTTTCCATTTGCCTTTTTTGCTCCCAAAAAAGATTCCATCGCAATATACAATCTTAACGTTAGGGCTGTTCTCCATAATTTCTACTGCCTCCCGAACATAATCAGATGAAATTAAATCATCAGAATCAACCGGAAGAATATATTTTCCTGTAGAATAAGAAATGGCACGATTTTTTGTTACCGGTAAAGCCGATTTATTTTGAAAATAATACTGAATTCTTTTGTCTTTTTGGGCTATCTCTTTCACAATTTCAGCCGATTTATCAGTTGATTCATCATCAACTACTATACACTCCCAGTTTTGGTAATTCATTTTCTGTAAGCACTCTAATGTTTCACGAATGTATTTTTCGCGATTAAAAAACGGAGTTATTATTGACACTTTTGGTTCGTTTTTCATTGTTGTTTCTGATTTTTTGTGATTGATAATTTTCAATTATTGCTCTATAAATTAAAAGAATATAATTGAAAATTACTGATATTTCCAAAATACTTATAGGCAATAGAGTAGGTTGCGCATTTTAGTTCTTTTCTTGAAAAGGAATAAGGCATCATTGTTTTTCCAAAAAATACAAACCCTTTTAAGTCTCATTGCAAAGGATTTATCGGTGTAACTTTTAGCCAATTGTTCAAATATCTTTTGCTCTTTAGACAAATAGAGTGCCGTATTTTTAGCAAAGATATCAATTTTTATCTTTGAATTCCGAATACGCTCCAAGTCGCTATCTTTTTTTCCACCACTATGTCCAATGCCACCAATAATGTTGTTTGCATGTTGTCTGTATCCGACCAAAACTTCCTTTACAACCGGAATTTCGCCAAGTTGCGATGCGTGAAACCCTAACCAAAAATCGTGCGGAATTTCTTCGCTGAAAGGAAGTGCATACTTTAGTAAATCCTTACTCATAAGAATATTATGTCCGGATATTGCATTGAACAATGCAAAATTTAAACAACTTGTGCAGGTTGTGAGATTTCGATTATCGGATAACTTATTTCCTGATGATTTCCCATTAATATCGATATATTCACTGTCCGAATAAACCATTAAGTTGTTTCCAATAGCACTTACAAGTTTTGTAATTTTTGTTGGGTACCATATATCATCCTGATCTGAAATGGCAATAAATGGCTTGGTAGTTAATGTTAATTCTTTTTCGAAATTTTTGACATAGCCTAATTTTGGAGTATTTCTAGAGATGTTTATATGAGTAAACTTTTCAGCGTATTCTTGCAAAATAGACCAGGAATTATCAGTTGAATTATCATCAACACATACAATTTCTGTTAAAACCGGATAGTCTTGATTTAGAATGCTATCCAACTGCTCACGCAAAAAAAGTTCGCCGTTATAAGTACATAGAGCAATTGAAACTTCGGGAGAAAATGAGCGTTTTTCACGCATAGAAATTTCTCTGTTCTGAGTTGGATTGATTCTAGATATGTTTGGCTCTTCGGCAATTTTCATTTAACTAAAATATTTCTGAATTTGAACTAATAATCAGCAAATTGAGTGTAGTTATCTGTAATTCTTCAAGTTTGGTTTCACTATATCTGATTGCAATATTTGATCTTTATATTTTAAACATAAAGGATGAAATATACTTCCTAAAATATTAGTCCATGGAATTGGATAACCTTCATTATCTCCCAAAATATTACCAGGAAACTTAATAAGTTCATGCTGAAAACTATCCATTCTCATCAACAGTTCAGTATACCATTCATTTGTGAATGAGGTATATGGTCGACATATATACGAACAATTACCAATTGCAGATAAAAAATGACGGCGTAAATCAACTCCAACATTTCCTTCAACAACTGCTAAATCCCTTTTTCGCTTTTCACCATATCCCAATACCCGTTTATCACTTCTTCTGAGTGTATCAAAAGCTGGCAACCATGAGTTTTCACGCATTTTCACATCAGAATAGCCGCCACCATAAAAATGCATGAAATAACATCTCAAATAATCTGATTTATGCACTGCCGAAAGAAACTGAAATGCAGGATGCAGAGGGTGCTCTTTCAATATATAGCTTTCAATATTTTCAGGAGTTACAAGCTTAACCGGTACTCCTGCATTATCAATTAATGATTTCAGGCACCTTTTCCGGTTATCTGTCATTTCATTATTCCCTGTCCAGAAACAGTAAATCAGAGTTTCCGGATTTTGTAGCGATATTTCTGTGATTCTTTCCAATATGGTTAGAAATGAATCTGCATATCTCGTTGGTTTATAGTGATATGGAAACAAAGACTGAATAATAAAAGTGAAATAATATTTCACTTTGTATTTAAAACTCATCTATAAAAGAATTAATAGTCCGATAATTAAACAATATGATTGGCTCTGCCCACTATATTTAAATCTTGACGCACTTATTTAATAGGGTTTAGAAACCGGAGCTTTAAAAATGCGATTCAAGCCAGGTATGGTATGTAGTGGGAAATCGCGTTTTACCAACAGTGCCAGATAACCAACCATTAAAACTGATTTAAGCGCTACATTCAATACTTTGTAAGGTGTATCAATAAATGTGCTTATAACATACAATACAAGGGTTACAGCTGTGTAAAGTCCTATAGTTTTGAGGTCATATTTGATAGGCATGTGCTTCTGGCCAAAATAATATGAAATTACCATAATAACAAAATAACAGGTAAATGCAGCCCATGCACAGCCCATATAGCTGTAATTTGGTACTAAAAGAATGTTCATAACAACGATAATCACAGTACCAATAACAGAAAACCAAGCACCGTACATCGTTTTATCTGTAAGTTTGTACCAAAGAGAAAGATTGAAAAATACACCTTGAAAAATAAAGGAGAATAGTACTATCGGTACTACTTTCAGACCAGCCCAATAGTTGTGCTGGATAATGTATTTAAAAATATCCATGTATAGCACCATTCCCAAGAAAATAAATAACGCTATCAGAATGTAAAATTTCATAGCATCTGCATATGAATCCATGCTGTTTTTATCTTTTTTCTGGGCAAAAATAAATGGTTCATACGAGTAGCGGAAAGCTTGTGTGAACATCAACATGACCAATGCAATTTTTGAAGTAGCTCCGTAAATTCCCAGTTCAGATGCTCCTGTTTTCCCTCCCATTAAAAATGGGAAAAGGATCTTATCCAAGGTTTGATTCATAATGCCGGCAATTCCCAATACTACAAGCGGTAATGAATACCGAAGCATTTTCTTAAGCAATGCTTTGTCAAATTCAAATTTTACTACAAACACATCGAACAATAAGGCTACGGTTACCATTACGGTTGAGAATATATTGGCAATAAACACATAACCAACACCATAATTAGGATCGTAAAACCAATTTATTAGATTTGGAGCCTTTACCGCCAGCCATGGGCAAACCACCAGAAAGAAGATATTAAAGAAGATATTGACAAAAATGGCAAATAAATTTAACGCAACAAATCGTATTGGTCGGTTTTTAAATCGCAGATAAACATAAGGAATACAGCCAAATGCATCTAAAGCCACTACTGTGCCTAACATAGCAATAAATTCGGAATGATTACTGTAACCCATCGCATTGGCAATAGGATGTGAGAAAAATATACAGGTTAGTGCAAAAATTAGGGATGTTGTTCCAACCGCTATGAGGGTTGTACTATATACTTTTCCGGCTTCTTCCTTGTTTTTATTGGCAAATCGCAGAAATCCGGTTTCCATTCCATAAGTAAGCATAACCAACAACAATGCGGTCCAGGCATACAGATTTGTAACAATTCCGTAGTCGGCCGAGCTTGCCAAGACATAGGTATAAAGCGGAACCATCATCCAATTAAGGAATTTCCCTAAAATGCTGCTGACTCCGTATAAGGCGGTTTCTTTCGCCAGTTTTTTCATTTGTTTTTCTGCCATGTATTGATGTATCACGAAACGAAGTGACGTTCCGCTTGCGGAATGTACAAATGTTCCAATTAAAATTCTATTTTCTGTTGAAAAAGCTCAACACCTTTTCAATTAATTTCATTTCGGGCGATGGTTCAAAATCTTCCTCTTTCAGGTAACCACCTTCAAAAAGCAGTTTGATTGCTTCGTCGGCTTGTTCTTTCCAAACCTGAAGTTTTACGCCCCCATTTACATTCGCATAATCGCGATTCAGAATTTCATCTTGACCAAAACATTCAATTCCGCAAGATTCAAGATACGATTTTACCATTTCAAAATCAATTGACTGGCTAAAGCTTCGGATAGTTACTAATTCTTCCATATATAGGTCTTTCTTAAGCCCCTTTAGAGGTTTGGGGTCATTAAAAAAGCATACCGGTTTCTCCCAATTTTACTTTCCCCAAATGCTTATAAGCCAGTTCAGTTACTTCGCGACCGCGTGGTGTACGTTTCATAAAACCTTCTTTTATCAGGAAAGGCTCATAGACCTCTTCCAGCGTTCCTGCATCTTCGCCCAAAGCGGTGGCAATGGTGGTCAATCCAACTGGTCCGCCGCTAAATTTATCAATAATGGTATTCAAAATTTTATTATCAATTTCGTCCAATCCGTATTTGTCAATATTCAGTGCTTCAAGGGCATAGCAGGCAATTTCCATGTCAATAACTCCCGTACCTTTGACCTGTGCAAAGTCACGAACCCGACGAAGCAGTGCGTTAGCAATTCGGGGCGTACCACGACTACGACCACCAATTTCCAAAGCAGCCTGATTGTCAATTGGAACATCAAGTAATCGTGCAGAACGTTTTATAATTCCCGTAATTACCTCAATATCATAATATTCAAAGTGGCAATTAATCCCAAAACGAGCACGTAGCGGAGCTGTTAACAAACCACTGCGGGTGGTGGCTCCAATCAGTGTAAATGGGTTCAAATCCAGTTGGATAGATCGCGCACTTGGACCTTTATCTATCATTATGTCAATGCGATAATCCTCCATGGCTGAATACAGGTATTCCTCCACAATAGGACTTAGGCGATGAATTTCGTCGATAAAAAGCACATCGTTTGTTTCCAGACTGGTAAGCAATCCGGCCAAATCGCCTGGTTTATCAAGCACAGGACCGGACGTGATTTTAAAGCCCACGTTCAGCTCGTTGGCAATGATATTCGAAAGCGTGGTTTTACCCAATCCAGGAGGTCCGTGTAGCAGCACGTGGTCAAGCGATTCGGTACGCATACGGGCTGCCTGTACGAAGATTTTCAGATTCTCGACAATTTTATTTTGCCCGTTAAAATCCGAAAATGTCAGTGGTCGCAAAGCGTTCTCGAACTCCTTTTCGCCTTTTTGATTGTTTCGTATATCGAAATTTTCTTCCATTTTTCTAGCTTAACTTTTCCAAAGTTTAGAACTTTGGAAAAGTTGTATAATTTTATTTTGTCAATTCCCTGAAAACTTCTTCCATACTTCTTTCAATAACCTTCATTGTCAGAGTTTTATTCTTTGTTTTCACAGCAAAGTCAAAAATGTCTCCACGTACATCGCCCGAAGCAATTATTGTGAAATGAGTATCGGTTATGGCTGTTACTCCAGTAATGTTTTCCAGCATTTCCAGGTTTCCGGGTTTTACAGCTTCTGCAAATTCCACTTCGAAGCTAAAACTGTTCTCGTCGAATGCACTGATTTTCGATAAATCGGAATAATCTGCTACAATTTCGCCTTTATTTATCACTATTACCCGGTTGCAAATCGCTTTGATTTCCTGCATAATATGGGTGCTTAGCAATACCGTTTTGTTTTTGCCGATTTCACGAATCAGACTCCGTATTTCTTCCAGCTGGTTTGGATCAAGTCCGGTGGTGGGTTCATCCAGAATCAGTACTTTCGGATTTGGTATTAGTGCCTGAGCCAGTCCCACCCGTTGACGGTATCCTTTCGAGAGTTGCCCGATTTTCTTATGAAATTCCGGTCGCAAACCCACTAAATCAATCAATTCCTCAACTCGATGCTTTTTAGCTTTGCCCAGTTTATAGGTCTCAGCCACAAAAAGCAGGTATTCTTTCACGTACATATCCGTGTAAATGGGATTTTGCTCGGGCAAATAGCCAACCAAACTGCTTGTTTTCAATTGGTTTTCATTTACTTCCATACCACAAATTTTGGCAGAACCGATTTTGTAGACCAAAGCTCCGGACAGAATCTTCATGGTCGTGGTTTTTCCGGCACCGTTTGGTCCCAGAAAACCAACCACTTCGCCTTCACCAATTTCGAAATTGATGTTATTGAGCACGGTTTGGTCACCGTATTTTTTGGAAAGATTTGAAATGCTGATGGACACGGCTTTGAGTTACAATTGAATTTGCAAAAGTACTAATTCTGAATGGGAATGGAAACTATTCGGCGTTGTCATTCGATTTCAAAAAAATAGCAGTTAAAACTGATAATAAAATATACCAACCAATTATGGGTGCAAAGGCATTTAGCTGAAAAATAACCAAAAGAATGATTGTGACTAGTAAGAAGATATATTGGATTTGATTATCCTTCCATGCTAAGTTTTTCACTTTAAGCGCAAACATGGGTATTTCAGCAACCAATAAATAGCTGAATAATACGGTAAGCACGATTAAAACCCAATAATTTTGAACCAACAAACCTGAGTATGAAAATGCCAGACCACCCCAAAAAATGGCATTTGCCGGTGTTGGCATTCCTATAAATGACGAAGTTTGGCGCTCGTCGATATTGAATTTTGCCAGACGCAGACCCGAACATATAGGAATCAGAAAGGCCAGATATGGTAACCACTCAAAAGTTTTTGTTTCAGAGAGAAGCGAGAAAACGATAGCTCCCGGTGCCATACCAAAACTAATTACATCGGCCAATGAATCCAATTCTTTACCCATTGGCGAGTATGCTTTTAGTGCGCGTGCTGCAAAACCATCGAGAAAGTCTAAAACTGCCGCAACCAGAATAGCGATAAAAGCACCTTGATAATTGCCTTTGAAGGCTAACAATACTGCTACGCAACCCGAAAAAAGATTCAGGCAAGTAATAAAATTGGGAATATGTTTCTTTATCATACTTATTTGACTAGTTAAAGCGAATTTTACTAATTTATGTCTGTTTTGAACTGAATTACTTATCTTACCAATCAACCTATTCTTTGTTCTTTGAATCTATCCAAATCGTTACCGGACCATTATTAACCAACGCTACTTTCATGTCAGCTGCAAAAGTTCCGGTTTTTACTTCTTTTCCAAGTTTCCGGCTGAGCGAATTACAAAAATGTTCGTAAAGCGGAATAGCTGTTTCGTGTTTTGCAGCTTTGATATACGACGGGCGATTCCCCTTTTTAGTCATGGCGTGCAGCGTAAACTGACTTACAACAAGAATTTCACCATCTATGTCGGTTATAGAGCGGTTCATTACACCGTTTTCGTCATCGAAAATTCGTAGTCCAACTACTTTTCCGGCCAACCATTCACTATCTTCAGTAGTATCTGTCTCTTCAATTCCCACCAAAACAAGTAAACCTATTTCGATAGAAGATGTAATTCTCCCATCAATTTCCACCGAAGCCCGGCTCACGCGTTGAGTTAAAATTCGCATTAAATCCCGATAATTTGCATTTCAACTGACAAAAATACAAAAAAATATGGATACTAAATTTCTTGCGTTAACAAAAACGGCAAAGGTTGACTATTAATATGAATTAAGTCAACCTTTGCATTTGATTCGGGAATATGTTTACACTATCCGAAAATTTTTTCTTTGTCCAAACAAAACAGCAATACCTGCCACAATAGAGAACCCGAGAACTCCTATCAAAATGAATATTTGAGGTATTATTTGTAGTAAACGGAAGATATGTGAAATTATACCGGTTTGAAAGCCTAGCAACAGTGTCAGCACAATGCCCATGGATGTAAAAATCCATACAATCCAGCTGCGGTCAGTCTGTTCGGGCAGTTTTCGCATCACGCGATGAGAGAACCCGAAATCGGAAATTTCCTTCTTGTTTTCGGCGAAAAAGGTTTTTAGCATTTTGTCGTTATTTGTTTCCATATCCGGTCTGAGTTAGATATACACTTAATTTTTCTTTTCCTTTTAGAATATAAGTTTTCGCTGTTCCGAGCGGGCAATTCATAATGCGGGCAATTTCTTTGTGTGTTTTGTCTTCCATGTAGAACAATAAAACTGCCGTTTGTTCCTCTTTTCGGAGTATTTTTAATGCTTTATAAATGTCCATTTTTTCTGCCGAAAATTCATTTTGCGTTTGATGTTGACCGTCAATCTGATACTGATCCAGGTCGGCATAGGACTTATGAGCGCGCACTGAGTCGTGGTAAACGTTATAAGCAATACGATAGAGCCAGGTTGAAAAACCCGAAAGCCCTTGAAACGAACTGATGTTTAAATAGGCTTTTATAAATGTTTCCTGTGCCAGATCGTCGCTCAACGGGACATTACCCATAGTCAGGTTCAGAAAGAACCTGCGTATGAACGATTGGTATTTACAGGTCAGTTTATCAAATGCTCTTTTATCGCCTAGCAACGCAACCTGTGTGACCCAGCGGATATCATCCGTGTTGCTCATTATTTTCGATTTCTGTATCAGTTTTCGGTTTGTCAAGGAAATGTACCAACAGGTATCCAATGCCCACGAAGCAAGGTATAATACCTATTATTAGTCCGTCCTTTTCGTGCATGATCAAAAATGAAATCACAATTCCTAAACCTACAACCAACCAAAGAATACCACGTTTCAGATTTGACGCTGCACTGGTTTTTTTAGGCTCGTCGAAGAAATGTTCTGGTACGGTTTGACCCATTTCAAGCGATTTCATGTATAGGTCGTACCGACGTTGCGATTCACGGTTTCGTGAACGAGTAGCAATGTAAATGATGGCTACTACAAACAGGAAAGGGAGCAAACATATCAGAACAATACCCGCGCCATTTAGTGGCATATCATTGTGATCTTCCTTCTCGATGCGTTGTTTTTCTACTTCGAACTCCTGTTTTTTAAGTTCCAGAAGTTGTGTTGGTGATAGTTTCGCGAGTATCAACGAATCTTTTTGCTGATTGCGAAGCTCTTCACTTGTTTTCACAATTTCTTCTTTTAATGCGTCTTTCAGACTGTCGACATTTAAGCTGGTTGCTTTTGTCTGTAATCCTGCTAACAGGAGAATAGCTACTAATAAAAATCCAATTCTTTTCATAATCGTAAATTTTTTAGAGGTAAAAATAATATTCGTTTTTCTGATTAGACGCAACGAAATTATCTTTTAGATTTAAAAAGAATAATATAAATAATAATTTAACGTTTTAGAAGTGTTAATCCTGATTTAAATCAGTTTAAAATATATTAATACTCATTAGTGTCCACTAAAATAAATTAAGAGTCAGTTGTTCTGACAAAAGTTCTTTGACATCATTTTTATCTGCATTAAAAAAGAGTTCTCCAATTGGCGATTTGTCCAATAGAGATATTCCAAATATTTGTAATACTTCATAAGTTGAGCGGTAAATCATAAGGTCTCTTTCAATGATTGCGACTAAGCAATATGATATGACTGCACAATATATTTGTATTCTAACAGCATTTTCAGAAGTACCCCAAAAGGTCTTAATCTTCAAGTGCTGTTTAATCCATTTGAAGAACAATTCTACTTGCCAGCGATTCTTATAAAGCAAAGCTATTTGTTCAGAAGTTAGTTCCATATTATTGGTCAGGTAAACGAAAGTTCTATTCGTTTCTTTATCATAATATACAACTTTCCTAATTTCATCCGGATAGTATTGTGATATATAAAAACCAGTAAGTTTGCCAATTTGATTACTCATTACTCCATTTCTCTCATTGACTGAATTCATTTGAGTAAACTGGAATTGAAGATTCTTCTTGGCTCTAATAACAAAATAAGCAGAATGCTTTGTTATGTTGTAAAGTCTTTTGAAATCAACATACCCACGATCAAATACATAATAGGCTCCAGATTCATAAGGTATTACATCCATTGCATTCACATCGTTCACCGTAGCATTCGTAATATGAATGAATGCTGGAATTTGTGTGGTTATGTCGTAAAGTGTGTGAAGTTTAATTCCTGCTTTTGCTTTTCGGAATTTCGCCCACCAAAATACATTCAAACACAAATCTATTGTTGAAGAATCAAATGCGTAAACTTTACCTTGTATTTCAAAGTTATTATTCGCTCTTTTTTTACGAGCAATATCAATTAGATAATAGGCAAAATCTTCAAATATCTTGCTGTCTCGTTTCTCGTTTGCTTTGGAAAGATTGCTTCGTGTTACGTTTTTCCCAAAACCTAAGTGATAGCTTTTTTGACTGTGAGCATCTATAGCTACAATCAAGTCACGAAGACTATCACGATTTGTTAGTTGTCCAAATATCATCACTAGCAACTGATTCCAACAACTAAAGTGTTTTACATATTTGTTGCCTGCATATTTTATTACAAAACCATCAAAAACACGTTGAGGTAAAAACTCAACCATTTGTGCGAAAATATATTTTCCTGTATTCATTGCCCAAAAATTACGATTTTGGGCAAGATAAAAAAATCAAATCGTCACGCAACTATTTTGCTCTGATAATGCCGATAGATAATGATTTCAAAGAATAGTTAATGGTTTTAAGTAGACACTCATGACAAAATTTCAAAAACAATCATCTCATGAAAAAAATTTCTACAATCATTTTTTTAATTTTAATCTCTGTCATTTCTTTTTCACAGACAAAAGACACGGCTAGATTATATCTGAAAGCAGCAACTGAAACTTCGGATTTTGTTAAGGGACCCTATTTGCTTTATCCAGCGGATAATACTAAAATGCTGATTATTTGGCAAACTCTAAACACAAATACTTGTACTGTCGATTGGGGTACTGATAATACATATTCATTAGGGTCAACAACTACTTTTGAATATGGAACCGCACATCAACATAAAATTATTTTGGATGGATTAACACCTGGCACAAAATATTTTTACAGGGTTACTACAAATAATTCTAGCACAAAAATGAGCACTTTTATAAGCGGTGCTGCTGATACAGCAACTGTCGTTAGTTTTTATTCCTATGGTGATACGCGTACAAATATTGCTACACATGATTTAGTCGCAAAAAAGATAATGGATGAAATAATTTTAAATCCTAATTCTCAGTCTCTTATAGTTACGAGTGGTGATTTGGTTGAACAAGGTGATATAGAGTCATATTGGACAACGCAGTTTTTTGACCCAGCGTATATAAACATTCAGGATATGTTGTCAAAATTACCTTATCTAACATCGATGGGAAATCATGAAGGACAGGGCTTGCTTTTTGGCAAATATTTCCCCTATCCAATGTATTCATCAGGACGTTATTATTATTCATTCGATTACGGACCTGTTCATTTTACCGTTCTAGATCAATATACAGCTTATACATTTGGGAGTGCACAATATACTTGGTTGGAAAATGATCTCGCAGCATCATCAAAACCATGGAAAATTATTTTGGATCATGAGCCGGGTTGGACTGCTTTTGGAGCTTCAGGAACACATGGTAATAATGCCACTGTTCAATCTCTTATTCAGCCTTTATGTTTAAAATATGGAGTTCAATTTGTACTGTCAGGGCACAATCATTTTTATTCCAGAGCCGATGTAAGTAATGTTATGCATATTACAACCGGTGGCGGTGGTGCTCCTTTGCATACCCCAACAAGTCAGGAAAATATTGTGAAAATGGATAAATCAAATCATTTTTGTAAATTAGACATTAATAAAAATGTTTTAAAATTTACAGCCGAAAGAAGCGATGGATCAATTATTGAAACTTTTAATTATGAAAATTCAATTATAACTGATGTGAATAATGTAAAACAAAATAAACTTTCCGATAACTTTTCAGCCTATTCTAAAGAGAATTCCATCACTATACTAAATAAACTAAACTTGAAGGGTTATTATACCGTTTACGATAATTGGGGGCAAGAAATTGTTCAAAAGGAATTGGTGGGAAATACAAATAGCATTTCACCGAAAGTTCCCGGAATTTATTTTATTCGCATTAATGTTGAAAGCACTTTTATTGTAAAAAAGGTCATTTTTGAATAAAGATGATTTTATAAGAAACTTCTGAAAAACGTAATCAATAATTATTACTGATTAAAAATTGAATTTTTTTCAATAAATTTTATAGCAGTTTTCCCTAATAAGTATCAAACCATCTTGCTAATTAATACTTTTTTTGCACTTAGTTAAATGTTAATATATTGTTAACAATAATGCAAAAACCATCATAATCGATTGATTATGAGGGTTTTTGCATTATTAAATTGTACCCGAAGCGGGAACACAACCGACTAAAAAAGGCAAAAATAAGAAATATAACTATACTATTATTCAGTTGATTATATTTTTTGTTTGTTTTTACTTTCCGATATTTTCACATATTTCGTGTTACTTTGTTACTATTTTGTTACTCAAAATTAGTTTTGTACCCTTTTTGTTACTATCTTTGCAAACATAAACAAACAAAGGCAAATAAAACTACTGACATTTAAACGAGTAACAAAAATATAAACCACAGGGTAAATGTACCCTAAATAGTAACAAAAAGCATTGTAAGTATCTATAATTCAATCAAATAAAAGTACCAATTTAACATAGCTAAAAGAGTAACAAAAAAGGTTTTAAACCCCTAAAACAAAACCCACCAAAGTAACAAAAACATGAAGCCAGCAATTAAGACCACAGCCAGCCGAAAAGGCACTAAAAAGAACAATGTTATATTAAGGGAAAAACCTTTGAGTAATGGCAATAAAAGTTTGTATTTGGATATTTACCGAGATGGAACTCGAAGTTATGAGTTTTTGAAATTGTATGTAAATGCAAAAGCCCGAACCCCTATTGATAGAGAGGCGAACCGTGAAGCGTTGGAATTGGCCGAAAAAATAAGAACCCAACGGGAAAGCGAACTCAACCACTTAACACACGGGCAAATTGCACCCAGCACTAAGAAAATAAATTTTTTAGATTATTATCAAGCCTATATTGACAAATACACAAAAGCCGATATAAGAATGATAAAAGCCTCTTTTGAGCGTTTCAAAGATTTTTTGAATGAGTATTACCCAGCTTTAAAAAACAACATAAAACCCGACCAACTTACAAAGGATATGATGATTTCGTTTGTTGAGTATTTGGAAAGCAAAAGCACGGGCGAGGGGGCGTTGACTTTTTACAAGCGTTTCAAAAAAGTGATTAAGTATGCAGTTGAGCACAATGTAATAACAAAAAACCCGTGTGCGGGCGTTGTTTGTAAGGTTGACGAAAACGCCCTCACTAAAGATATTTTGAGCGTTGACGAAATGCAAAAACTAATTTCTACACGTTACCCCGAACAAAACCTCAATACAAGACGGGCGTTTATTTTTACACTTTATACGGGTATTAGATTTTGTGATATTATTGAATTGAAATACAGCGATGTCGATTACTCAAATAGAAATTTGAAGTTTAACCAAGCCAAAACCAAAGGCCACAGCTCAAACAGTTGGGTAAATACCCCGCTCAATGATGGTTTACTTTCATTGATTGGCGATAAACCCGAAAAAGATACTTTTATATTTGATTTACCAAGCCAAACAATGTGCTTAAAATCTTTGAAACATTGGGTAAAAAAAGCGGGTATTGATAAGCATATTACATGGCATTGCGGGCGACATTCTTTTGCCGTGAACATATTGAACAACGGGGCGAACATTAAGACCGTTGCCAGCCTATTAGGACATTCAGGCCTCAAACATACGGAAAAGTACACCCGTGCCGTTGACAGCCTCAAAGAACAAGCGATAAACAGTTTACCTACTTTTGAAATATAATACAAAAAACAATTAACATGCAAAACAATAAATTAACTAATGAGGAATTATTTGGAATATCAGTGGAAAAAAGTCAATGTTTTCCCGAAGATGTTGAGGGATTAGTTTTACATGCAATAACGCAAAAGGAAATTGTTTTAAATAATATACTTAATTCCGCTATTTTTTTAACAAAAAGTTTACAAATTGAAAAAATTAAAAAAGAATTTCTTAAATTGAAGAAACCAGTATTTACACTTTCTTTATATAATGATGAGTCTATTAAAAACTTAATGGATGAGTTAATAAAGCAATTAAGAAAATAATATTAAGTTCATTTATACAAAAGACCCTGAATAAATCAGGGTCTTTTGTATATGGATCTATATTGCATATTAATTTAAAT